>Ga0181412_1000681_pt1 | contig 13988 bp, 17 predicted proteins | sample 35SPOviralmetaG_FD_130113 | JGI IMG/M metagenome (GOLD analysis project Ga0181412, IMG submission 130113) | Marine viral communities from the oligotrophic San Pedro Time Series (SPOT) site, San Pedro Channel, CA, USA - 35 SPOT_SRF_2012-08-15 | ecosystem: Environmental > Aquatic > Marine > Strait... | reverse complement strand
CCATAAGATTTTCTTAAATCATTTAATACTCTTCTTGTAGTTGGAGTATGTAGGAATTCTAAAAATGCATCTAATCCATTTGCATCAACATATTTTTGTACAAATTCTATTTGTCCTTTTAGGTGAGATCTTTGTGTCCATCCTTTTTCTTCACCTATTTCAGCTCTACCTAATTTAACCATTACATCTTCTGCGTTACGAAGGCTGTTAGGATTTGTTGTAGGGAACTTTCCTGTATCTAAATAAATATCTGCAATCTGTGCAGCTACTTTAAAATCCATTCCAACATTTTGTCCTGGCGAGGCAATAGCTGTAAAGAATACTACCATGTCTTTTATTTGATCATTACCTTTAAATTTAGGATTAATGTCATCTAATTTTTCCATAGCTATTTTAATATCTTTGTCATACCATCCGGCCCCTGTAACTTTTTGATCTAATTGATAAGTTACTTCTTTAACACCTTGGTCTACCATTAATTTAAAATCATCTGGATTTTTAATATCTAGTTTAGGAGCTTGATCAAAATGATTAATTATATCTTCAACTTTAACTTTGTTATTTTTTCCTGTACCAATAATAATCGGTTCAATACTATCCATAATCATAACAGTATCAAATTTTTCTGGCCCTTCTAATTCTGATTTGTAAGAAAAAGTACCTTCTTCTATTTCTTTTGCTAAAGGCCCTTCTGGGTTCATAGCAGATCCACCAGATAAATTTATACTATTGTTTAATTCTTCAACTACTTCCGGCTGTTTCTTTAATCCTTTAAATAATTTTCCTAATAACATTACACCTTCACCTAATGGGCCTAATGCACTATCACCAATAATAGCTTTCATTTTTTCTTTAAAAACAGTATCAGCATTGTATTCTGTTTCTGGTGTAGCAATATAATTAAATATTTCTTTACTTAAACTATCAGCTTGTTCAGTATCAATACCAAACATTTCTGACATAAAGCTAACAAAGTTTGGATCCATAGGAACTTGAGCTGTACCTACAGTTGCTGCCTCTGCTGCTAATGCTCTTGTTACAAAAGGCATAACACCTTTTGCTTTTATTAATGTACCAAATAACTTATAGTAACCTAAACCTGGAGTTAAGAATTGAGATATACCTTCTGCAAATCCTCCAGCTAATGTTTCTGTTTCACCTATTCTTGGATAAACTTCTTTAGCAAAGAAATCACCAAACTTTTGTACAGATCCTTCACTAGCAAGATCTAATTTTTCTAATGTTGCTAATCCTAAACCACCAACACTTTCTACAAGTTTAGTTGTACCTCTAGCTATGCCGGTTCCAATTTCATTATTGTATTTTAAAACTGTGTTACCAATATCTTTATATGTTTGTAATGTGTTAGTTGTGTAATCTTTAGTAGATTGTAAAAATCCTTTTTTCTTATTTTCAAATAACTCATAACCATTTTCAGTTAGCTTGTAATCGTTATCACTATTTTTAAAATCTAGGTAGTTTAAATATTTTTCTTCTAATGATGACATTATTGTTCAAGCTCCCCTAATGCTATTTTGTAAGTTTGTAATTGTTCTATAAATTTTTCTATAAATTCATTTGATATAGGTTTTCCATTAACTATTGGTCTAGCAAATTTATCATCAAAGTAACCAATAAAACCTTCTTCTAAAACCATACCATCTTTCATTTCTTTTAACTCTTCCATTTCAACAATTAATCGTTGTACACCATCTGTTGTTTCTAAAAATTCAGATCTGTAGTTTGCATGATTGTAAGGTTGATCATCTTCTGTAGTATAAAAGTTTTGCAAATAAGGTTTCCACAATCTAGATGAAAATTGAAACTCACCAGAAGTAATAGTTTTTTTCATTTCTTTAATATCATCTTCTTTTAATTTTTTTGTTTCTACACCTTGAGTTAATTCTAATGCTTTGTTTTGAATATCAGTAGCTGTAGCATCTGGGTTAGCTCTCATAAAAGCAAGTAACTCATTTGATTTTTGTCTATACAAATTAGCAGCTGCTGTATCTTTTTTAGTTTTATTTAATATAGTAGCCTCTGAATAACCAAAAGCATTACGCATAATCTTTTCACCTTCTGTAAATTTTTTAGATTTAGATACTTCTAGATCTGCATCTAGTTTTAATTTTTGTTCTTTAGTAATGTATCTAAAGTCATAAGCCTCTTGTATTTTTTCATGAGTAAGATCTTTTGTAATTGTTAAGTCATCTTGTAAATCTATAAAACCTAGGCCATCTTCTGTATGGTCTTTTGTAAAATCACCACCATTATCATCATCATCTAATTTTTCTGATAGCTCTATATATAAATCATCATCTAAAGCTCTTGCCTCTTCAACAATTTGTTTTGCCTCTTCATAATTACCATCAGCTCTGGCTGTGTAGTATTTAAGTTTTAAATTATCTACTTCATCTTTTTTATCTAATGTAAGTGTAGTATCATCATCTTCTTTAGCTTTAATAATACTTTGTTTCCATTCTTTAACTTTTGTTCTAAATTCTTTTTGCTTATCTTCTGGTAAACTTTCATATATTTTTTTTAAATTTTCATATCCACCAAAGTTTCCATTCTGAACTTGTTTGTAAATTTGATTAGCATGATTAGTACCAGCTTTATAATTAAATGGAGTATCAACATATTCACTAAATAAAAAGTTTGCTTTTTCTCTATTTACTCTAGCATCCCAATCTTTAGACCATTGTAATAATTTTTCTGGACTAATGTTGTTTACTATAAGCTCTTGTTCTTTTTCTTGCTTACGCAATTTTAAAATATCATCTAAAGATAATTTTATAGGTTCACCATTTTCACCAAGTAGAGGTTGACCATCTGGCCCATTAATACTTTGTTCAGCTCCACCTTTAACAATATCTGGTATTTCTTCTATGGTTTGATTACTGTAACTTAATACAGTAGCATCTTTCATATTTTTATAATCTTTTAATAATTTATCTGAATAAGATGTAAGATATGTATTAGCTGTTGTTGCAAGTTTAGCATTGGCTACAATACTTGCCTCACCATCTACTTCTAAAACAGCATCTGTATATCCATTAACAATAGCATTTAATTCATTGGTGTATGTGTCAAGATCCATATCATTTGCATATGCTTTAGTTTTAAGATCTGCAAAATCATTTTGTGCTTTCATTGTAATTTGAGAAGTAAGTAAATTTAATTGTGTAGCTCTGATAGCAGATCCATAAGTAGTATTAGGATTACCTTTAACCATTTTATTTTTTTGATCTGGATTAGCATCTAGGAATTGATCTGTTGAAATAGGATTTTCTGCTGCATATTTAATACCAGCTCTTTCCATATCCTTATCTAATTTTTTTAATGCAAAATTATTAATACGATCTAGTTTTTGATTTAAGCTATCCATACCACTAGCCATGACTTGGTACTGTGGAAATGCAACATTAACTACAGCTCCACCTCTAACTAAACCACCTGGATATGTTTTTCTTTCTCTTGCCATTATGCTGGTTTCTTTCCATCAGTTGGTGGTTTCTTATCAAAAACTCCTGTTGTAGACATAGTAGCCATATCAGTACCCAGGCCAAAGATAGCATTTAAGTAACCCATTTTTTTAGCTTGTTTACCAGCTATCTTATAATTATTAAATTCTATAATTCCTAAATTCTGTGTAAGCTCCTGGTTAATTGCTGCAAGAGAAAAATCTTCTGCTCCTTCTCTTAATGAAACTATTTGTGAAGTTAAAATAGATCCTTCGTTTGTTAAGGCCCCACCAGCTGCACCTCTTGCAACAATAGTACCTAATGCCTTATTAGTTTCTTTTAATGCCTCAACACCTTGTTCTTTAAATTCAATTCTTCTTTCTTTAAATTGTAATGCAGATATATCTGCTTTAGCATCTAGACTAGCTTTAGTAGCAGCTGCTGAATACAAAGTAGCATAGGCCTTACCTATACTTGATATTACTCCAATGATTGCCCAAGGGTTTGCCATTATTGTCCTACACTCACTTTATACTCCACACCTAATAAAGTAAAGAAAAGGGGAGCTGATTGACTAAATGTTAGTTGACCTTCTCGATCATAACCTAACATTGGTTTTCTTCTTTTCTTTCCTGTAAAAAAAGTTGCTGCTGTAAATGGAAACTCTTTAGCATCTAAAGTTAAATTTTGTGAAAGGTATAATAATGCTGATGCCTCTACTATTCTTTTCTTTTGTCCTACTGTATTACCACTTGGTAATTTTAATTCTACCGGCATTGTTTTAACAGTTGGTGTATAATTTAATCCTATTTCAATATAACTTGTTGGCAATGTGCTAACTACTATAGCTCCAGAGGCAACTGTAGCATCTGCTGCCATAGCATCATCAATTATCACTTTAACTGTTTTACCTTCTAAATGAGTTAATCCTGTTATAGATGCACCACCAGGAGTGTTGGCTACACCTCCCATGGCTGCATGAGATGAACATTGATAATGTAAAGTAGGAGCTGCACTAGCTACTACGATTTGTGTGTAGGCCCCAGAAGATCCAGGTGTTCCACTTGTAGTTACTCCTGTTGTGTAAGCTGTAGTTTTGTTTGCATCTAAATAAAATCTTAATGGATGGCCAGAGTTAGAATTATCTGATTGATCAAATTTATAAGTATGACCTTCATACAAATTAAGTGTTGGTTGTTGTACTCCATCTATAAAATATTTATTTGATCCAGAAACACTTTGTACAGTAACAGCTTTAGTTATTGTAGATGAGTTTGGTAATGTACCAGCAGAGCTAGTTAATAATTTATTGCTGTCAGTAGTATTATCATCATTAAAAGTTTCAATATAATAAACTGTATTAGAGTTTACTGTTCTTTTAATTACAAAATAAATTGTATCTACATCTACAGCAACTTTTACAAATTCACCATCAGTAGATGACAAAGAAGGAGCTATAACATTTTGACCTCTTAAAATTGAATAAGTTGCAAGAGATCCATCAGTATTAACAATTAACAATAAATCACCATCATCAGTAGATGTTGCTTTTCTTAATGCTAAATCTGTTGGAGTAACAAGTAAATGAGAAGATAATAAAGAAATATTATTTGATATGTAAGATAACTCTACATCACTAAATAAAAATTCTCTTAATGATTTACCAGATCTTTGTATAAACATTGTACCACTTTCAGCTCCTACAGGCTTAATACCTTCTTTAGATCCTCTTTTAGTTGCACCTTGTATTACAACATTGCCTGGTGTGATTGGATCAAGATCTGATTGTGGTAAAAAGAATTCACCACCTTTAGTAAAGATTTGTAAATCTCTACCAGAGAATAATCCTGTAACAGCATTAACCTGGCCTGTGTTTAATGTAACTTCTATAGCATCATCATCTAAACTTTCACCTGGATTAAAATCAAAAAATCTTCCTACTCTTGATGCAAAAATTGTATTGGGCCTAGATTTAGATCCACCAAAATATAATCTTCCTTCATGAAATGTTACTGTTCTAGGGTATCCATAAGTAGCACTCCAGGCATCTACATAATCTACTTCAAGTAACCAAGATCCACTTGCAATAGCTGAAGTATTAAAAAATGGTATTTCAACAATAGCCTCTACAACAGTACCAGAAACAAATCTTGTTATTCTAGCTCTACCAATTCCATCTGCTGCCTCAACATAATCATCAACATTACTAGATGCAAAAACAGAAGATCCAGCAGTTAATGTTATATTACCATCTACAGCTGAAGGAGTTAATGTTGCTGAAGGATTTGATGTAGATAAACTAAATGCATACTTGGGTGTGTACTCAAAACTAATATCTGCAATAGTCCAGGTAGTATGACTAGCTCCTCTTTTAATTTGTTTAGGGGCCATGTCCTCCTGGACAACAATTAATGTATCTGCTGATTGAGCATAATCAATAGTTGATAAATTAGAAGATCCAATAGCAGTAACAAGATAATCATTACCGGTTCCATTAATGTTTGTTTGTAAAACTTTATCTTTGTAAATGTACATTCTATTATGTACAAATAACAACATATAACTTTGTGTAGTTGAAAATTCAAAAGGAACTAATCTACATCCATTTTGTGGATTAGCAGCAGAAGGTATTGTTGAAATGTATTGTAGTCCTGGTCTACGAGTAATACCACCTTGTGGCTGAATAACTACATTACGAGCTTGTTCTAAAGAATTATAATATTGATCAATATCTATTCTAGATTTTAATAAAGGATCTATTTCCCCTGTAGTAAAATTTGTTTGTATAGATACAGCTCTGCTCATTATCTAACATCTGTTAATGGAAATTCATGGATAGCATAGCTAGGTTTGCCTCTGCCATCAGCATTACTTGCTGATCTAAAATATCCACCTCTGCCATTTTCAGATGGTGTACCTAATGCTACAACTTTCCAATAATCTGCTTTTGTTATTTGATCAGTTACCGGTTCAGCTAAATGCCAGGCCATCATATAAACAAGTAGTTGTACAAAATATGAAGGCATCAAACCTTCTGTAATTGCACTTGTAATATAATCAATAAAAATTGTTTCTTCGTTTGTATAAATAGCTGGGCCAGAAGAAGTGTATTGTAATTCGTAACTTGTTATTGGTACAGCTAAATTTGCTTTTGAATTATAAACTTGAAATGCTTGACCAGCTACAGCTGTTGAAGGCAAATCAAATCTATTATCCCACTCACCTATTGGTGATGTTCCAGATTTAGTTAATTGTAATTTTGTTAGAGCAAAACTCCAAGGGTACATTGACAGAGTTTGTCTTTTAACAGTTTCGTAAATATTATTACATACAGCAGCAGCATCATTAGATGTATCGCTAAATGAACTTATTGTATCAGCTCCCAGCAAATTTAATGCCTGGTTGCAGATTGTTATATTTGTATCACCACTTGCCATATAAAAATTCCTAATTGTAGAAGAGGCCCATAAGGGCCTCCTCTATTCTATTATTAGTCTGCGTCAGCAACTGATAGAGCTGTTCCATCAGATACATCAACTACACCACTCGCATTCGATAACACAGTTACCAAACTTGAAGTAGGTACAGAACTATCCCAGATGTGAATAAGATCACCAACTTTTAAAACATCGGATGCACTATTGAAATATCCAGATGTATTAATGTCAGCTAAAGTATCAGATCCAGGAGCTGTGTAACTCCACATTTGAGGAGCAATACCAGCTTTACTTTGTCCACCTATCGGTTGTAGGTTTGTTTTATCATAAGCCATAATTATATCCTCCTCTATTAGCTTTCGTCACAAGTTACTTTTACGATACCTTCATCATCTATAGATACTGCACCGGCACTAAACATTGAATTAACTAGGAACGAAGTTTTTTCCGGAACATAGTTAATCTCTGTTTTTTGTGCCATGTTTTCAGCCATACCTATTGCTGATCTGTGGAACGCAAAAACACTTCTGTCGTTTGATGTTAATGGTAGACCACCTTCATCTCTGTCGCCAAGAACAATAAATTTCATTCCCATGAAAGTATTGATCTCACCAGAAACAAGAGCTTTGATAGATGCAAAGTCACCACTTACTGCTCTTTCATCACCTAGAAGTCCAGCTAAATTGTTAGCATGAACAGCTATGCAACGATCATCGAAAGGAACATTTTTTGCGTCAAGAGCTTTTTTCGCAGCTATTAACTTTCCAACATTCAAGTTTGATGATGCAGCAGAACCAGATGTAACAACAGTTTTTGCAACTGTTGATGCACCAGACGCACCATTAAGAGCATCTATGACTAATTGGTCTATTCTTCTACCGATTGCTTTTGATACTACTTGAACAAGCTCTGATCTTTCATCAAAATTAACTTTTGCTTGATGAAAAATATCGCTGTATTCAGCAGCATTGTAATCTGACATAGTTGCAGTTACCTGGCTGTATGTTACATTTAAAGGAGTAACATCAGTTTGAGGTATTCTTGCAGTAGCAGATCCCTTACCAAGTTTATTAAACTTGTAAGTTTGCCCTTGTACTCCAGATCTTAATCTAACAGCCTGTCGCAATACACTTTCTGATTGGTAAGCCTGTTTAACTTCAGCATCAAATAGAGTAACAAAAGCATTTGTTATTGATTGTGCCATATTTTTTCTCCTATATTACACATTATTGTTACTATTATTTTTCAGTTGTCGGAATACTTGTCCGGCTGATCTTATGGTGTTGTTGCCCACCAGCCAGAAGGCGAAATGAAATTCGTTATCTTCACTCGCAAAGATAAGCGATTTTATAATAAAAGTAAATAGTTTAAAAAATTATTTATTCATTAAATTTCACCGGTTGATGTAGCAGTACCAGGGAAAGCTCTTGCAAACTGTTCTTCAACTTTTCTTCTAAATGCTGGATCTGATTTGTATTTAGGATCATTTACTAGGCTATAAAGCTCATCTTTAGATGGTTGACCTTCAATATCAACAGGAGCTGTAGGTATAGTTTGTTCACCATAATACTTACGAACTTTATTTAAAGCATTAATACCATTGCCTGTAGCTGCAAAGATTTTAAATTCTTCAAAGTCACTTTCTGACCAAATGCCTTTAGCAACTAAACCCTGGCCCCAAGTAGTAATACCTTTAATAATTTGATCTGCATTAGGCCCTAATATTTTTTTCTCTTCTTCAATATCAATACTATCTTCTTCTGCTTGAGCTGTAGATAATTCTTTAAATTTATTTACGAGATTATCAAACGCAGCTTGAGTAGGTTTGTTTTCTTTTGCCCAATCTTTAAAGTAAGATGCTAATTCATCATCTTCATCTATATCTTCTAAAGCTGACATATCATATTCTTTAGGAGCTTTATGTTTACCCATAGAAAATTGTTTTTGTAATTCAGCATATGATTTACTTAAATCTTCTGTTTTAACTCCTTTTTCTTCATCCCAAAATTTATCTTCTATAAATTCTGGTTTCTCAAGTTTTACTTGTTTTTCATTCTCATAAGTTTTGTCCTCTGCGTTTTCTTCTTCCTTATGAGGTATTGTAGTTTCCTCTGGTGATGGTTCTACCGGTTCTGCTGTAGGAGTATTACCTAATAAACCTTCTTGATTTTCTTCACTCATGATTGTTTTGCCCTTTCTATTCTCATTAATATATCTCGGATTACAGAATTCTGTCCTTCTCTAGCAAAGCCAAAAGATGTTTCAGATCCTGGTATCCAAGTTGGTTGATCTAAAGTTTTTTGTTTTAAATGTTCTAAAACCTTTTTACCTTCATCAGTATCAAAGGTTCTTGCATAAGCCTTATCTAATTCTAATTGATCATCTTTACGATGAACATCTAGAGTATTTAATCCTTCCCATCCTGGAGTATTAATATCTGCCATTAAGATCTAGCCTCTGCCTCTAAAGCCATCGCTGGTTCTTCTGGAGGAGGAGCTTGATCTTGAGGTTGCTCATTCCCAGGTGTTTGTTGCTGCATCATCATCTGTTGCTGCATAGCCATAGCTTGTTGTTGGATCTGTTGCTTTTCTTCTTCATTGTTTCTTAAACTAGCTGGTATGCCAAGTTTATCACCAACGAATGCAGCAATAGCATCCGGTTTTATTTCAGCCACCCCACCAGGGCCTAACGAGTTTGCAATTTGAAAGAACTGCATAACCTCATTCACTTCTTCTAAATTTTGAGCTTTAGCAAGAGGTGATATTGGTACAACTTTAACTTCTAATCCATCTATCTTTAGAGGAAGTTGTATCAAACCTTTTTCATCCATAATGAATAATGTTCTACGAATAATTGGAACCATTGTTTCTGTAATTAATCTTCCAAATGCAGCTCCCATATTTTGAGCTAACTCTTTCATTCTTTCTACAATCTCTGTTGCAGATCTAGCTGACATATTATCCGGAGGTAAAGTATCATCTAATAATGTTTTTTTAATATTCATTCTTAAATCATTAATAACAATTTGAGATACATTAAAATCACCAGCTCTAGGCAAAGGAGCTAACGATGCACCTTGTGGCCCACCATTACGAGCTACAGGAATAATTGCACCAGGAGTAATTCTAATATTGTTTGGATTTAAAACTCCATCATCAGCTGCTGTATAAATTCCAGAGATTGCTAATGACGCATTCTTTAATAATAATTCTAAAGTTTTGTTTAATGTTTTAATATCTGGAATTGCTGTAGTTAGGGGGCCTCTTCCCATTACTTCACCAGGCACTTTCATATATCTACTTACTATCCATGGTGATTGTTTCATTCTTCTGTAAACTAATTCTGATTGAGATTTCTCATGAATAACATGATAACAATAATCTTTTTTATCTGGATCTACTACAACAGCCTCACACAATTCTATTTTTTCTTGTGGTTTGTCATCTATCATTTGTTGTAGTCTTGGGTTTATTTGTGCGTCTGGAAATTGTCTAGCAATAGTATCAGCTCTAACTTTTAATTTTCTATATACATTATCTACTGTACCATTAGGCCCTTCTTCAATAGCAATTAAATATTGAGGAACAGGAGTAAATGTTACAGGGTTTAAATCATCGCCAGGCTGAATTAACATTGCAGCTGTACCAACTGATAGATCTAATAAAAACTCACCAATAGCTAAATCAAAATTACTTTGTCTTAATACAGAAAATAATTTATCTAAATATAAATCAAGAGCTTGTTGCGTTTCACCTTTTCTTTCATCTGGTATATCATTACCAGGTTCTAATCTGCACCATTTTTTATATGGAGGAAATAAACCAGATTGAATTCTATTAGCAAATCTTTGAACAGAATGAATTGCTGTACTATCAAACACTCTAGACATTTTACTTTGTCCAGGAACATTACCTTCATAATAACCATCATATAAATTTCTTTGGGGTAAAGCATACTGATAACACTCTTCATAAATAGATCTCCAATTTTCTTTTGCAGCAAATGCTTTTTTGTGTCTTGATAAAATTTCTTCTGGTTTTAAATACATCATGCTGATGCCTTATTGTTAGCAGCAAAACTAGCAGCTGCTTGTTTGTTTGCAAATCCCCATTTTTTTAAAGCAAGTTTTAATCTAGTAGGTTTACCATTTTTTTCTAATGGCCCTTTCATTCCAGCAAACCTAGCTGCAAACGAGATCCTTCTAGGGTTCTTACCTTTTGATACAGGAGCTTTTAAATTTGATCCTTCTGTTTTTTTAAAAAAAGCTCTGCCTCTTTCATTTAAACCACCACTAGGATTTTTATGTTCTTTTGAATAACCCATTAAAATATTATTGCTCCTAAAATAAAAACAACAATATAACTTCCAATTATTTTTTTATTATTAAATCCTTCTTTAATCCAATGCTTTGGTGTTCTTCCATAAATCATCATATTAATATACCAATCCCTTCTTTCTGTTTTTTCTACTCATTTTCTTTTTTGCTTGTTTAGCTGCTTTCTTTCCAGCTTTTGTATAAGGATATTTCTTTCCAGCTACATTAGGCATTATACTAATCCTTTTTTTCTTTTTTTTCTTGGAAAACCAGCTTTCATATTTGCATAAGCCTCATCACTTATTGTTGATTTAGATTTTGATTTCGATGTGCCAGATTTTTTTTTTTGGTTAATATTATAGTAAAGGCCCTTCTTTGCCATTTTACCAGATTTAGTTTTATGATAGCCTGGCATTATTCTTCCTCTCTTTTTTGTTCTGCTTGACATTTGCAATTCTCTTTGCAGCTACAAGTTTTTTTTAATTTAATAAATCTAGGATTACGATTGTACTCTGGTATCTCTCTATCCATATTAAGCTCCTAAAGTTTTCTTTCCTGTATCTCTAGGGTTCCTTACCATGTTTGTATCACCTAGATTAGAGTTAGAAGTAATCAATGAAGATCCTCTATTTGATTTTCTTTTTCTACTTACTTTTCTTCTAACTAATTTTTTACCTTCTGGTTCAGTTGTTTTTTTTACTTCTGTTCTTCTTTCTTCAATAGCAGAAGTTGGTGACGATGTACTGCTACTTCTAAAAGGTTTAGTTATAGCTTTTTTAATTATTCTTGCTGGTGATCCTCCCATTATGTGTACCTCTTATCTGTATCCATAGGATTACGAGTTAATGATTTGACCGGTGTCATGTTATTCGTAACTCCTAATGCTGGATTGTTTCTGTCATCTGCAAATAACAATTTAGCATTTGTTCTACGAGATCTAGATCTTGCAGCTATTTTTCTTTTTTCTCTAGCCTCATTAGCATCAGCCCTTGCCTCTCTTTCATCTAACAACTTATTAGATGTTTCCACTTGTTTAGGTGGTTCATATTTTGGCATTTTGAATAATGATCCCATAGTTTTAAAAGTACCTCGCAAACATATTATAGTCGGAACCATCCACACCATAGTGTTTTAAAATTCCTTCATTTACAAAATATATGCTTTTTATCCATTTGAGAGCAGAAACATTTAAAGAACTGACAGTTACTTGTAATCTTTTTAATTTTAGGTCAGCAGCTGCTAACTTCATAAACTGTAAAGCACCTTTATGAAATTTTATTTTATGTTCTGAAATTTTTTTTTTATCAGGTATCAGCCATAACTCTGCAACTCCTGGCCAATAAGGAACTACACCAAAGCAAAGCATGGGTTTACCATCATCAATAACACAGTAACCATAACCTTGTTCCGATGCATGATCCATATACTCCAGGTAATTAGGTTGAGATAAATTTAATTTATCAAATTTATTTAGATCCATAATCTTTAATAGATAAGATCTAAAAGGAACTACACTAATCTTTGTTCCCTGGATCTTGAATATCTGTTCTAGTTTTTGTAGGTTCATTTATTTCTTCTGCTGTTGCTCTGGTTCCTGGTTGATGTAATACAATGCCTTTCCATTTATCATCTTCAACTTCTACAATTTTTTCTTCTAGAAGTTTAACATCACCCTTTTCCCAAACTTTAATTAAATATTTTTTTATCATGCAAATATATCAAAATCTGCACTAGCTACTGATGCTGTAAAGTTTTTATTACCACCTCTTGTTAATCTTTTATGTTCACCACCACCTAATAATAAATACATAAAAGCATCACCAACATGGGAATGCTCATTCTTATTTGGTTGATCTTTAAATCTCTCACCACCAGAGATCTGAACTCTTTTAAAATGATAGCCACCAGATAATGCTTTTCTTAATCGCTTACATCTTTTATCAACTAACAATCCAGGCTTACCTTGGATTAACCTATTCATTGGAGCTGCACCAGCCTCTCTACGAACTCTAAAATCATTCGTAGCTGTGGGCCTAGCAACTAATCCTATTGTTCTTAAATGATCAAATGCTGTAACTTCAAAGATCTCATCTCTCTTCTGTCCAGCTGGATCACCCCAAACTAATACATCGTACTTTGGAAATCTTGTTTCTAATTCACCTTTCAACATATAACCAAATCTTTCCAGGCCCATATCAAATGTTACAAGCTCATGAAGTATTCGCCATTGTCCATTAGGTAACTTCTGACCAAAGATAGCAGCTGGAGTTAAACCAAAGTCAACACCTACCTGGACAGGGTATTGAATATCTGGTTCCAGGAATTCCTCTGTCATTAATGTGTCATCGTATTCGGACATAACAGGCTTACCCTCTTGCACATAAGTGTACTTTCCCTGGGCATAACATCTAATCCAATCAATATTTTTGCCGAGTAAAGTCTGCTCATAATATCCGGCTGTTAAATTTTTTTGATTTTCTGCTGTAGGGTTTTGCATCCACCATTTGTTTGCAGAATAAACAAAACCATTAGCCTCTGGATTTTCTGGCAGCTCATCCTGGATAACTTCTTCAACAGCTCCTGGTTGCTTAAAAAATTTCCAAGCAAACTTACCTTTCATCTTTTCTTTCTCTGCAAGTCTGTACCACCAATGATCATCATCCATTGGGTTAGTATCCATAATAATAAATCTATTAGTAGATCCACCATCAGCTTTAGTAGGATACCTTCCAACTCTGTGTGTTAATCCATCTATAACAGCTTTAGGCAGCT
>Ga0181412_1000679_pt1 | contig 14045 bp, 20 predicted proteins | sample 35SPOviralmetaG_FD_130113 | JGI IMG/M metagenome (GOLD analysis project Ga0181412, IMG submission 130113) | Marine viral communities from the oligotrophic San Pedro Time Series (SPOT) site, San Pedro Channel, CA, USA - 35 SPOT_SRF_2012-08-15 | ecosystem: Environmental > Aquatic > Marine > Strait... | reverse complement strand
GACCAAATTGACCTAGTTCAGTATCATTATAACTTGCGCCGTCGGTAACCCCAAATCCAATCGGGCACGGAAATGTAACCTCTTTTTCATTATTTGGGCCGCCGATGCATTTAATTTGAAGTATAGGTCTAATATTTTCAATGGTATTTAAGACCTCTGGAAACACCATCGCTGACGGGCTACTTTCATCATTTTTAAAGTTTTGATTTTTAGCAACCGCGGAAATCACCTCAATACCAGCATTGGCCTCCGTTTTCACCTCCTGAAGAAAGTTGCTGCCGCGCTGCGGGAGAGTCAGATCGTTTGCGGGGATCGGGTTATTCTGTTCGAAAGTGTCGTTGACAGTTACTCTGCCGCCACCGCCAGTTGTTGTTGTATCTCCGTTTGCCATATTACTATTTATAAATAAAGTTGTAAAAATGAAGTATTATAGTGGTTCTTTTAAACCAAAAAATCGCGAGAAATACGCAGGGGATGTTACTGCAATAAAGTACCGCAGTATGTGGGAACGGCAAGTGTTTCGTTGGTGTGATGATAACAGCTCTGTTGTCAAATGGAGCTCGGAAGAAATAGTCATACCTTATCGTTGCAGAACCGATGGCAAATCCCACCGATATTTTGTAGATTTATTTATAGAGTTTAAAGGCGGGAAAAGATACCTTATTGAAATCAAGCCAAAAAGTCAAACGGTTGAACCTAAACCCCGCAGCCGTAAAACCAAAAAGTACATCACCGAGGTAATGACATATGTCAAGAATCAAAGCAAGTGGGAAGCTGCCACTGAATACTGCGCAGACCGTGGATGGACCTTTGAAGTTTGGCATGAAGATATAATAAAAGGCCTAGGAATTAAGCTACTTACATAGATTTCCATATAAATATATATGTATGCCAAGATTTCAATCATTCGAAAAGATTACTGAAGACGCAATCACATCAGGAGTTTACGAGAAAAACGTCGCAGATTCTTTATTGTGGTTTCGTAAAGAAGTCTCTAGAATGACTGGTATTACTCCAAATCGTATGGTTAAATCCGAAGATTTGGAACCAGTAACTCGTGCGCTAAAAGGAAGAATGTATATGTATGGATACGATCCAAAACTTAAGAAGACACTTCCTTATTACGATACGTTTCCTCTTGTCATTATGGTTGGCTCAGCAAAAGGCGGATTCTATGGACTTAATCTGCATTATATAGATCTTAAACGTCGTGCATTACTTTTTGACGCACTTACTGAAAAGTTATTAAAAAAGGGAAGTACTGAAGAGTTTGATAGATTTATGCTTTCATTTGCAAAGCTTCAAAGAGGAGGAAACCTACGTTTCTTTGAACCGTGCTGGAAGCATTACTTAAAAAATAATATCAAGACTCGTATTATTAAAGTTCCAACTCGATATTGGAAAACTGCTTTATTTTTACCCACTGATAGATTTCAAAAAGAAAGCAAAAGAACAGTTTGGCGAGAGTCTCGCAAAATACTTAATAAATAAAAATTATGTCAACACCACACACAAAATCGTCGATTAATAATATAAAAAGTATTATTCAGAAACGCGGAGTTGCTAAAAGCAATAGGTTCGAAATTGATCTTACCGGCTTGCTTAATTTAAAGGGCCCGGCAATTGCAACGGAAAGCGAAATAAGAGATTTGGAATCTTTGGTTATTAGTACCACCCTACCCGGCCGTCAGCTAACAACATTTGGTTACGATCTTTTTAGACATACAACCGATATGCCAACTGGTTATGTCAATGAAGCTCTTGCAATGGAATTTCGTTTAACTGCAGACTATTTTGCTAAAAATATATTTGACCGATGGATTAATAAGGTTGTTCCAAAAAAAGAATATCTTATGGCGTATGCTGACACATATAAGTGTGAAATTGGTATTAGACAGCTCGACAGTAAAGACCGAATAATTTATGAAGCCAGGCTTGACGACTGTTTTCCAAAGGCAATCAGAGGTATTGGTTATAACTCCGAAACAGACACCATTTCCGCTCTTGGTGTTGAATTCGCGTATAACGATTTAAACTTTCCAACCGACCCAGATCAACGCGCCTTATTGCCTCGCGCTGAGCCGTTATTGAGGCCAGGTGAAGAGATCGTGTAATACGTGACATATATATAAATTATGAATCTACCAAAATTAGAAACTCCAAAATACCAGCTAACGGTTCCTTCAACACAAAAGGAAATTGATTTCAGACCTTTTCTAGTAAAGGAAGAAAAGATTTTATTGATTGCTCAAGAATCAGGAGAAGAACCTAATTTTATTAGGGCAATGAAGGACATTGTTAATTCTTGTACCTTTGGCGAAATTGATGCAGGGAGTTTAACTTCATTTGATTTAGAATATATCTTTCTCCAGCTTAGATCTAAAAGTGTTGGAGAAGATGCTGAATTAGGATTGAAATGTGAAAAGTGCGGAGAAGTAAATTCAGTTAAAATCAACCTTGAAGCTATTGAAGTAACTAAAGAAAAACCTCTTCCAAATAAGGTTCAATTGACCGACGAAATTGGAATCATTCCGCAATACATTAAAGTAAATGATTTAATTACAATTTCGGAAATAAAACAATCTGGAGACGTTCTTACTGAATCTATCACGTCAACGATCGCAAGCATTTACGATAAAAGTAATGTATATCCCATGGCTGAAGCTTCACCAGAAGATAAAAGGGAATTTGTTGATAGCTTGAACAACAATCAAATGAAACAGATTGAAGAAGTATTTACTTCAGTACCGAAACTTCAAGAAAAAATTTCCTTCAAGTGTAAAAGTTGCGGAGCTGATAACGAACAACTACTAACAGGAATTGAAAGTTTTTTCGTATAAATCTCTCTCATGAAACACTGCTGAATTATTATCAAACAAACTTTGCTTTGATGCAGCATCATAAATACAGCTTAAGCGAGTTGGAAAATATGATACCATGGGAGAGAGAAATTTACGTAGCACTACTTTTAAATTGGATTAAAGAAGAAAAAAAGAATTCGTAAACCGTAGTTAATACCACCACAATGAAAGAATTGCTTGAAAAACTAAATAAGATAAACGAAGAAGGTGTTCGTGCGCAACACGATACTACGGATGCTATTATACATCAATCGAGTCACTTAGAAAGCCTTGACAAAACTGCTAAAGAAAGTGGTAAATTTACCCGCATTAATTCAATTTTAGCTTCAGAGCAGGTTAATAAAATCAATCAGCTCAATAATATTGCTTTGGCCGGTTTAACTAGCGAACAAAGAAATATTTTAGATCAACAGCGAAGAAAAAAGGCAAACGATCAACTGCGCTATCAGCAGGGCTTAAGTGAAAGATCTAAGATTAACGAAGATAGAAGACTTCAATCTGCGCTTGCAAAAGATGCGGAACGGCTCAACAAGAAAAGCATTGCGCTACTAAAAACATCCGTAGGCATTGCTGCTAATCAGTTTAATATTAGAAAACTTGAAATCTTGGCCAATCTTGCGCGTTTCAATTCTCGAACGCGAATGATGCAATTGCAGGCGACGAAAGAGAAATTGTTACTCTCTAATGTTATTGCTATACGGGAACACATTGTAGGAGCAGTTACTCCTGAAATGGCAAAAGCGGAATTGAACGCACTTGATAATTTGGTTACCACGGTAACCATAATGGATAGTGGTTTTACCGACCGCTTTTTATGGAGAAAGGAATTAGCGAAGAAGGAAAGAAAGGATCTTCTGGATCGAGAAAGCAGAGATCGCCAAGTAAACAAAACCCGTGATCAAAGAAAAGAGTCTATAGACAATAAGAATAGGCGTGCAGCAAAAATAGATGCGGAAGAGGCGGCGCAAGAGCAGAAGAATCAAAACGGAAAGTTGCTGAATGCTCTCGACCAAAGTAAGGGGAAAGGTTTCGCAAACTCCGTCTTGGGTGATTCGAGCGGCGGTAAAGGTTTCTTGAAAACGGCGGGTGAGAAATTTATTGACGTCGCAGAATTATTAACCGGTGCCGGTGCCGGTGCCATTGTGGCCAGACTAGGACTAGGACCAGCGCTGATTGATGATGCCAAGCAAACCGGGAACAAGCGAACCAAGATCTCCACGACCGCTAAGAGCACACGGTTATCGCGGGTTCTTGGGAGGTTTGGATTTGGGGTTCTGGGTGGATTCGCGGCTTTTGATGGAGCTAAGGCAGCACGCGAAGAAGAAGAACGTTTGCTCGAGGAAAATGCGCGACTGAGTGAACAGTCTGGCTTCCCTATCACCCTTGATCCAGCGTTTAAAAGGCAGAGGATGAAATCAGCGTTCAATAAAGAATTTGGTATATCTTTAATTGGAGGGCAAGCGGATTTCATAAAAGAAGTAGCAGTGATGCAAAATGTGATGCCCATACCTGGCATTGAGACCGAAGAGGACCTGCAAAAAGTACTTGATTTCTCTGTTGAAGACTTCCTTAGAGAAAAGTCTGAACCTGGTACCCCTCTTGGTTTGGCCGCAGAATCGCCGGAGACCATCCCGTTGCTCTTAGCGGTCACAACTAAAGCTGCTATTGATAAGACCGTTAAGGGTATAAAAGATTTCTTGACATCACCCAGTGAAGCAGGAATGGTAGGTTTATCGCGCACTCTTACCGGCGATAGAAACTTAGTCGGAACTCAGGCGGCACAATTCGGTCCGCCAAAGGATCCCATTCCTGTTTCTGTAAAAGAATTAACTGAGGGTGCTGAGCTAATGAAACTTGTTTCAGACTCTACTGGAAATGTTAATAATTATATCACGAATAACGTAGATAACAGTCAGCGTTCAAATACCGTTAGTCAAATAAACAATAGACCAGGTCCACGTACACCGATCCAGACAGGATCGGTGATGAATAAATAAAAAAACCCCGCAGCTGAATTAACAACCACGGGGCTTATCTTTCTTAGTTAGAGGTAACCTTACTGTTGAGCAAGTTGAGCGAAATACGACAGAGTATCGTCGTCATCATCGCTTCCACCACTTTCTTCAACTGCAGCAGGTTCCGGAGCTACGGCATTAGCGCCCAGCCCAGGGATTTCATCCTCTACTTTATCGAGTCCTGGGGCTGAAGGTTCGTTAATGGTTGCATGAGCACCCACACTAGCGGCACCATTAACCTCTTCCTCGCCAAGAACCTCAATAAGCTTTCGCTTGAGATCTTCATACGACTTATATGTTGAAGGATCAACAAACGGAGCAAGTTCGTAAAGACTTTCGTATGTATCGCGAAGACGTCCTTCATCACCTTCGTAAAGAGGAGATGCAGAATCAAACTCCGACTTATCGTAGTTACGATAACCTTCGAAATTACGAATCTTCAACTTGAAGTTTGCACCTTCCCAAAAGTCAAACGGATTCACCGCTTGCTCATCTTGGAACTGAGGCTGCATAACATCCATAATCTTGTCAAAGATTTTCTTTCCGTACTTGTAAAGAAAGGTCTTTCCTTCGTTTTCGGGATTAGCAGGATCAGATACCACAAGGATATTTGAAACGTAATGAAGACGCCGCTTGCGAGCGCGAGCAAGGTCCTTATCAGATTCAACCCCGCTGTTCCAAAGGCGACCATTAAGTTCGGAAACAGGATCGTCTTTGCCAATACTTGTCAGAGAATTCTCAATGTACCAACGACCAGTTGGCCCTTGAAACCCGTGATCCCAGTAACGGACCCACGGAAGATCATCTCCTTCTTTAGCAGGAAGAAAGCGAATTACTGCGTATCCATTCCCGCTTTTATCTACTGCAGGCTTCCAGAATCGATCATCACCATAGTTGTTTTTACTAGTGGATCCGCCGACTTTTTCAGCCGCTTGAACAAGCTTACCAATGGCAGCTTGACGATTTGCTTTTAGGTTATCGAATGACATATTATTTTTTTGTTGTATTGCGTTGTATTGCGTTGTATATTGTGTGATAATATTATACCATATAATCACTATTTTGTAAATACAGAAAGTACATTTCCTGTATATTTTTTCAGATCTATAACATGAACCAAAAAAGGTGCATACTTTGAGATCAGAAAAGAGTTACCTTTAGAAACTTCAAGAGGATCTATCAGTTTCTTATTTAGACTAGAAGTAAAGCTCAGCATGTTTTCAAAAACAGCAAGCGTTTCAATACTGATCTTACCTTCCGTGTATAATCTATATATCAATGGAGATTCGCTAAGATTGGTTGGAATAAAGCATTGATCAAAAGTTAATGATTCCTTTTCTGCGTGCTCGCTTAAAACAGAGACATCACTTTTAAAGCTGTAATCCAAAGCTTGGATTCGCCCGCTCCACTTGTTGTATACGTCGTCGTTGCACTCACCGATCCATCGGTTGCCTTCGAGTAAGTTGGCAAGGGAGTAAAGAATTACATCGTTTCTTTTTGGATACTTCTTAGCCAACTTTTCAAACTGATATCGGTTTTTGTGGCCCATGAAAGTTTCGCGTTTGCACCTTGGTCCTTTGAAGTTAAACTTAAAAGCATCATAATCCCTTTCAGAATTAAAGTGCAAGGCCATTGCAGTAAACGTACTCCACGCGTCCATAGGAGTACAACTTTCATTATTAAGAGTTATCATAATAGTTTTGCCGTATTACTTTTTTTGCTTTTCAATACGTTATTATTTACTGCTTCAAGTTTAAGCTTTTCTTTTAAAGGACCTCCAACAAATGTTGTGATATCTTCAGGATCAAAACCCTTTTCTTCACAGATGTAGATAATAGCTTCTGCATATCCCATTTCGTCTCTGCGAACAAGTGTCTCAACCTCGCAGATAAACTCTTCTTTGGTCATGGGAAGGTTTAACGCTTCTTCAATTTCTTTCTTTTTCATGCTTTATCAAATGATTTGAGTAGAACTATATTGGCATTAATTCTGCCGTTAGCCTTTTTTGGCTTTGTCTTCAATGTCTTTAACAAGTTATCAATTTTTCTTACAGTTCCTGAGAGAATTAACGGCAACACATCTTCGGGTTTACGAAGGGTTAAGGTAATACTCTTGTCAGGATCAAACTCTTTGATACTTGTTCCTTTAACGCTAAAGCCACTTGGTGTACTTGAATAGTAAATACTTAGCTGACGATATTTTGTATTAAAAACATAAACTCTTTGGCTAAACGGAATTGATATAGGATCAATACTCTGCAATGAATAGGTGTCATCCTCTTGCAGGTATTTAAGACGGGCAACTTGCTTGTCTGCAGACCTCGGCCGTTTCACCCGAGGACGACGTGTACTTTTAACTTTAGCGTGAGATGTTGCAGCATCAATCATCTTTTCAAAATTGGCAACAATTCGATTTAGTTGAGGCTTTCGCAAATAAGAGTAACCTTCAATAGCATCTGGGCAGGTACGATCAGCAGCAGACTTAAGCTCAGCGTGATGAGTGGTCAACCAATTTACAACAAACTTAGCTCCTTTAGCAGGAATAGCTGCGCTGCGTAACATCATACTAACATCCATATAAGGCATTTTAGTAGGAGTATCATCATAGTTAACTTTTGCAATTCTATCAAGAATTACTTCAAGATGGGTAATCACTTCTTCGTTAACTTTAGCTTCCAGTCTTTGAAGAGGAGTCTTAACAACAGGTTTAGGTTCTGAACTGTCTTCTTCTGGTTCTGGATTGGTAGACTCAACCATAAGTTGATAATCTGTAATTGCATCCTTTAAATGTTCACGGATAAATTTAGAAGCAGCTTTGGATTTACTAGAGCCAGGAGCAGCATCCGGCATACCCCGTTGCAACATTCTCACAAGCTTTCCAACTGTACTTGTAAGTGCATTAGGTGGTAAATTTTTAATTGCAGAAACATCGGATTTGGTATATCCGTTATTTCCCATCCAATCAATTACCCACGGGCGCATTTGGCTACTGTCGAGATAATAGTTATAAAAGCGCAGTGCACGACCTAGACGTTCGTGGTATTCTTCCGCACTAATACTTTCGGCATCTACCCATGTAGGTTCCATTCCGGTGAACTTGAAATCAACCGCTTTGACTTCTCCTCGACGGTCTAAGAATTTAGTTTTTAATTTTGCCATAATTATATTCTATCACAATTTAAGATAAATGTAAATAATAAAATTAGTCTATTGATTTACCAGCCCTTAACCTAGTAAGATAAGGGAACCGCGGTATTCCATCTGGGGTAAGATTAAAGAAAGTACACGTGCCATAAGAACCAATATACTTGTCACGATTTACCAACAAGTCTTTGAGAAAGTCGTGTGGTCCTTTGATGTTAGACCTGAACGTCTGTCCGTTTTCGGTTTGGAGAATAGCATAACCTGCCATGTCGCTTTTGTTTCCCTTTCCTTCACAGATATCAAGAATAAGATATTCTTCGTCTTGAAAGTCTTTACGCTTTAGTAGACCACTGCTGCGTTTAAATTCATAAGGAACGCTTTCACGAATCATTTGACCTTCGTATCCACGGTTAACATAATCCTTGTAAGCACTGTCAACAGATGCTAAGCAACTATGAAAGTTTGTTTCAACCATTCGAATTGGAGTATCCTTCAAGTTAAACTCATCGTAAACAGATTGAAGATCCACGGTGCGCCCCGCAAACTTTTTATTTGGATCGGCAATATCATACCAGTGGAACTGCAGCTTATCAGCACTTTCTTCAAGATCCGCTTCGGATGGTTTGGTCTTTTTAGCAAGAGAACAAATCTTGTTAAAGTCTTCTTTATATTCGTGATTATACAGCTCTCCGTCAAGAATAAGATCAGGAAAGGCCTCAAACACCGGCTCAAGAGACTTTAAGATGTGGGGAATGGTTACCCAGGGTTTTCCATTCCGGCTCTTAGCGCCTTCCTTGGTGATCACAGCTCGCATCCCGTCGAGTTTGGGTTGAGAGAAAACAGGATACTGAACTTTATCACTTCGATCTTCCCACTTCTTTGCAAGAGTAGGCTCAATAAATTTAACCGAAGTATCAACAGCCGTCTTATCTTCAGTGTATCCAGCATCAACCTTTTTCTGCCACTTAGCTTGAGCTTCAAACTCAGCCTGCTGCGCAACGTTACGTTCGTTGGCTCGACCAACATTTGTGGCTTTAACATCATACCATTTAGAAGTGGTAATCTTGCCTTCTACTTGACCGCTATGGGTTCTGTAAGCGGTATTGCTGTATTCAATAGTCCATTCTCGAAGTGCACCGGTAGATGCCCTGGAGAAGAGGGTTGGAAATTTACTCATGATATAGATTAGTCGCGACGACAGCGTCGCTTACTTTGTTCTTTCTTTTTATTTTTAAACTTTTTGGTGGGTGGAGCCATAGCGTGGCGAACAAGGCTCCGTAATCCCAGTGGGGATTTATCCAACTTTTTGGATTTCTTTTTCCGGGCCATGATATTAAAGTCGTGGGTTAGTTTCTTTTTAAGACTTTCTTAAATTCGTCATACCAAAACTTGCTGGAGTCTCTTAAGCTGTAATTAGACTCTCTTATGTACTCAAGCGTTGTTCGTATAATCTCTTTTCTGCGAATGTCATATTCGTTTTGAGATAAATCGAAATCGTCAAGCATTTCAATAATTGAATCAATATAGGGGCATGTGTTGGGTGGTATGCTAGGAGCCCTTTCCTTAGCGGACTGTAGTCGTGTCTTACGCATAATATAATTTGTGGTGTAGATCTATTCTAACACATTTTTAGACAATTGTACAGGGAAAAGTGATAAAAAAATCACTTTTTTTCACCTTTTTTGGGTTTCTTTAATTTTTTTCTGAAGATTTGGTCGTAATTGGATCTGTATTTTTCCCCGTTGACCTTCCGGGGTTTGTCTCCTTTTCCTGCGCTCATGTCGTCAAGTCGTAAATTTCTTTCCAAGTATCAACCCGTTTTACTCCGTCGGCAAGGGTTTGTTTCCAGTTATATGGGTGACTCATCAAAAATGATTGCAGCCCTAACTCAGCGCCGAGGTTTGCATTCTCAGGTTTATCTTCAACCCAAATCCAACCGCTTCCTTCGTATCTTTTAAGTGCTTCAGCTTTATCACCACCACACGGAAGGCAATGAATGCGCTCAAAAACAGTTTCACCAAATACTCGTTTTAAGTTTTGCTCTCTGAGCTGCATTGCGTATCGTTCTTGTCCAAACGAAGTAATGGCATGAAATACTGCGCCTTGTTCTTCATGAAACTTACGAACGTATTTGATAGCATCCTTTATAGGAGGAAGGAATCCAATTGCAGCAGACTCGCAAAAGTGTTCAACAAGAACCTTTGCTTTCTTTTCGCTGATACCATACTGCTTGTCAATATAATAAGAAAGCTCTTGTTTCTTGTATCCTTTTCGCTTCATCCACCACTCAAATGAATGAACCCACGAAAGAAGAACGCCGTCTACATCTGTGAGTATAATCATTTTACTTAGCAGCTTGTAGTGATTCAACCATATTCCGAAGAATCGTGACTTTCATCCATAAGCCTGACTTCCGGCTGGCAGCCATTGTAGTAGGGGTGTCAGCAGTTAATTTTGAAGCGTCAAAGTCATCAATACTTTCTTCGTAAATTTCTTCGTAAAAATCCTGTAGGCCTTTAGCCCCAGCAGATAGACTTTCAATGGCTGTATCAATTTCAGTTGTATTTTCCATAGTGTGTTGTTAGTTAAATCCTAGTAGTGACCAGCCGTGACTGGCGATTGCGTTTAAGATAATAAAGAAGCAGGTTAAGACGTGGAGAAGAACCCAAAAGGTACGTATGATAGCAACTCGATCAGCATGTTTGTTATCGTCGTATGCTTTTGCTCCTATTGCCTTACACCAATATTCCCAAAGCTTACAACTCTTTCTCATAAATAAATATCTATATGATTAATGATATTCGTAAAAATTTGTTCTTTTTTATAGTGATCTTTGTATTTAGTTTCACGGTACTCCCAAGCTGTTCGAGTCTGAACAATTCGTCAGAAGCTTCCAGTAGCTCTTTCACCAAAGCAAAGTATTTAACTGAATTAACATATATAACACGGGATAAGGCTTTGGTTCAAAGATACAAAGAGTCATACATCTCGGCCCGAACAAACTTTTCGGAGTTTGCTGTGCTTAATGAATGGTCGTATGACAGAGATAAAGAAGTCATTTTAGAAACGATTGAGTTATTTTTAGAATTGGAATTTGTTGGACAATGAGTTTATCAAAATTAAAAAAGAAGTATTCATACGTATTGCCATCAGAGCCTGACGAACGTGATCACCTTTACGTTGCTGGAAGCGCTCGTGAAGAGGATGTTTCTTTGAAGGCCTTTCGCGGTGATATCCTTAATCAAGGAAGCTGGGGTTCGTGTACCGGTCATGGAACTGCAGGAATGCTTCATAGTTTTTATCGTCGTATAACTGGTTTAAAAATTGATTTTAATCCGTATTGGATTTGGTATTGGGTTAGAAAAACAAATGGTTGGGAAGGTGCCAACACTGGAGGTTATCCAAGAGACATATTCAAGACGCTTGTTTCAAAAGGTGTTTGCGAGAATGGAGTTTGGAAACCGAGAAAATATTCAGACGCACCTCCTGAATTAAGTGATGAACAAGTGATTCGTTTCAGGGGTTATAAAAGGTTAAATGTTGATAGACGAAATTTTGATAATACCAAGAATGATCTTTATTGGGCGATTGGTCAAGAGCAACTCCCCATTGGAATTAATATGACGGTTTACGCTTCGTTTGAAAGACACGTAGGTCGATCCAGTAAGCTTCGGTTGCCTGGCCCAAATGACCCTATCGTTGGTTGCCATTGGGCGTTTGTCGATGAAGTTCGATCTGATGGCATTACGCTTGTTAATTCTTGGGGGCAAAAATGGGGTAGCATTGGTACGTTCTTGATGCCTTGGGAATACGTTCGTAAGTGTGTTATCGAAGCTTGGTGCTTGGATCCAAAGTTGCCTTAATTAATCGGGAAGGTTTAAAAGCTCGGCAAGGTCAATTGCGACGTCGGTTTGTCTTTGATCAAGATCTTTCCAGCGTGAAAGTCTTCCGAGGCGCTGAGTCGCTGACGTGGCGGAATTGAAGCTTAATTCGGCCTTTACGAGTGCCGCTTTTAGATCGGCGAGTTCAGTCACCATCTCCGATACTTGGTCCATCTGGTCGGGGGATACCTTTCCCTCGGCGAGGAGTTTTTGTGTTTGATCTAGTACTGTCATAATATAAAGGGTGGGGTCTTAAGCGTTAAAATAACCTTTGGGTGCTTTTGGATAAGCGGTTTGAGGTTCATCGAGCTGTAGGGTTTCGATCATCTTAACGATATCGTAATAGGCCTCAGTGCTGATGGAGTTAGAGTACCAAAGCTTCAACGCCTTTGTCTTTAGTGTGGTGTTGTCTTCAATCATGATTCTAAATCTCAAGGTTGGTTGGAGTAACTCGGCCGCGGTATGATACGCTCATTCCCCGCTTGGTTTTACGCTGTCCCAAACTCCAGTTTGGTTTGCGGTCAGCTTTAATGTGAATGTGATCCTCGAAGTTGGCTGTGCGAACACGAACCGTCTTGGAGATTGCGATTTTTTGTTTAGCAGATAGATTGCTTTTTTGTGTCATAATATAATGGGTGGTTGAGATTTTAAAAATTAATAACGATCGTAAACATAAACGTCAGCATGAGCAGCATCGGCGAGAGGAACGAAATAGCGAGATCCACCCCAAGCAGTTTTACTAGGTGTATAGTTAGGGTTGTTCTTACCCCAACGACCTTGGAGCTTAACGTATTTTCCAGTTCCGTAAAACTTCTTTCGAAAGTTTTGGACCGATTTCATATCCACTTCACTGCTCATGTCCACGGTGAATTGATAGGCTGGTGTGCGAAAGGCTTTTATTGTCATAATATAAATTGGGTAATTCTTAAGCGGCTTCGATTGCCTGACGAAGAGTGCGATGATAGTCTTCCAGTTTTTCCTCTAGTTCAGCGAGGGTGTAATCAGCCGAATTAAGGCGAAGGCGGAAACCATCGAATTCCTTGCTTCTGTCTGAGATTTCCCCAATGACGATGCTCTTGAGTTGGTCGACTGTGAGAGGAGTGGCCACTGCGTCGGGCTCAAATGCGAGAATCTTGTCGGTCTCTTCCTTTGAAAAGGTTCCTCCAAAATCATCGGCGGATTCCCAGTTGGGACGAGGGAGAAAATCGTATTCGACCAAAACCCACTCGCCTTTGCGGTATTCATACTCAGGCCATGCCTGTTCCCCGTTTTTGGTGATTTGGTGAAGGTTGAGTTCAGTGATAGATTTCATAATATAAATTGTGGTAGTTTTTCCTTATAGATATATTCTAACACATTTTTGGATAATTGTACAGGGAAAAGTGCTAAAAAAATGCACTTTTTTGCCATTTTTGCCCAATTTGATACAAAAATGCCCAATTTGATACAAATTCTGGAACAGCCTTAATCTCGAAGAATTTGAACCTCCATATACATCGGCCGCTTGGTTGCATGACTGTCTTGTTCACGTTTGGTTGGAACATAAACATCAAACACATATGCCTTTCCTTGAGCAGCCTTCTTGGAAGTTACCCAGGCTCCGCGGTCTTGAACAATAAAGTGTCCGTCACCGACGTGTCCTTTGAGCTCGGGAATAAAAATCTTGGTACCAAATGGAAAGTCGGGGTGCGCAGCAACCGTGACTCCCGTGATCGCTCGCTTGGTTGCAGGATCGGCCACTTGATCGCCCCACTTGTCGTCACCGCAATAATATGTAATACGGCAACGAAGAGATTCCTTTTTAGTTTTGGTTAGACCTATGGTTGCTCCAACAGCCAAAAGAGTAAGAATAACAATTCGGCCAAAGGTTAAAAAATAAAAGTCTGTTCTCGAGGATTTCATTTGCTTATATATGATAGCGGTTATCGAACCAAAGTATTAATACAAAATAGATGATAAAAAGAGTTAAATAGATCATATTGAGTTTTCGTGTTTTGGGTAGTTTTCACACTGATGAAAACTCGTGATTTAATGAAAACTAATCAATTATTCCGTTTACCAGTAAAGCATTATAAACGGCATTCATCATTTCAATATCGGAGAAATAACGAATCACATCGTTTGCTATAGCTTCGCCGTATTCTT
>Ga0181412_1000678_pt1 | contig 14046 bp, 19 predicted proteins | sample 35SPOviralmetaG_FD_130113 | JGI IMG/M metagenome (GOLD analysis project Ga0181412, IMG submission 130113) | Marine viral communities from the oligotrophic San Pedro Time Series (SPOT) site, San Pedro Channel, CA, USA - 35 SPOT_SRF_2012-08-15 | ecosystem: Environmental > Aquatic > Marine > Strait... | reverse complement strand
TGTTGAGGCACGTCCAGATCTTTCTAGAGAAGCATTACTGTTTGCTCCAGGAGAATCACAAGACGTTGTGTTTGCTGATGTAGGAGACTACAACTTCTTCTGTGGTCCTCACCAGGGCGCAGGTATGACTGGCGTTGTACACGTAAATTGAGTTAATTAAATGAAAGTTGGAATGATTGGTTTGGGTCGTACTGGTGAAGGTATGTCCCGCCGTATGATTGAAAAGGGAATTGAAGTTTGGGGATATAGTAGCAGTAGCTATGAGAATGCCTGTGGACAATATGAAGCAGGATATATTAGTGGATGTGTGACCTCACTGGAGTATCTTGTTCAAGCAGTTAAATCTGACCGCAAGAAATATACTAGTGCTGGTAGAATTCCTGGTATCTTTCAGATCACACTTCCAGAAGTAAAGGTAGAAGATACACTTGATGAGCTACTACCTTTACTTGAAGAGGGTGATATTATCATTGATTATAGTAATACTGACATAACAAAATGTCAGGAACTTGAGAAGTACTGCTCTAAGTTAGGCATCTCATATATTTTCTCTGGAGTATATGGAGCACCATATGCTGTTGATGCTTGTTCCAAAATTTTCCAATCGCTATCACCAGGTAATGCCACACGAATTTGATCCATGTGAAGCACCTGTAGAAGGTGAAGTTGATAGATGGGGGTTTACTATCAAACCCTCTATCAGTGATGATGAATTAATTCTTAGGTGTCTAAAAAATGCTCCTTGTGGTAGTGATAGAAAACAAGCAATTGAGTTAATTAAAATCTACGAGGACAAAATCAATGACGTTAGCTAATGTCCTACTTTTCGGATCACTACCATTCATATGTGCCACCGCATATTTCGGGTACAGAAAGGGTGAGAATAACTATTATGAAACCGACGCCTACTCAGGAAATGGAACAGCGCATTAGAATGCGGTATGCGTTTGCCATGTCTGCATTTGGTAGAATGTTTCGTCCAAATCATATTACTTTTGAAATGAGATCATTATGCAATGAATGGTCTCAAATTGAAGATCAACCACCTCAAGGTGATTTATATAAAGTTGATCGTTACTTTCTAGAACTTTGGAAAAATAGAAATCAATGAAACACACAACCTTTTCTGCATCAATTTTACTTCCTTTAATTGTAGTTTTTATTGTCTGGGGGTTAGGTCATGCTTACCCAAGTTGAATACTTTCCATTTTTTATAACAGGTGTAGTTTGCCTCTTTGGATTATTTCTATTCATCCTATCTATTTTTGAATGATGATGTTACAATTTGCTAGGTTTTGCGGAACAGTATTAAACAATCCTTGGGGATGTGGGCTAATGGCATGGTGCCTGGTCTTCGTCCCCATTATTGGTATGTGGGCAGTTCATAATTACGGTTGGCAACATTGGGAACCTTTTGCGAGGAAACATGATTAGTGGAATATTTGTATTTGGATTTATTATCCTACTTACTGTAGGAATGGAAATTACTTGGTCAGTTAAGAAATGAATTTACTATTGAGACCACTAGATAATGCCAATGATCCTGTGTGGTCAGTAATTATCTGTGTGATACTTGCAGTTGCAGGTGCATTGTTTGTAGTCATATACATATTAAGACAAGCATTTGCAGAGTTAGAACATGGGAGCAATGACACCACCAAGCAGGAAGAGCTGCTACAACTTCCGAGTGACGGAGATCAACCGTGTCCTTGATGGTGATACTATTGATGTCACTATTGACCTCGGGTTTGATTTATACAAGAAAGAAAGAGTTAGAGTTGCTGGAGTTGATACGCCAGAGAAAAGAACTAGAAACCTTGAGGAGAAAGCTCTGGGACTAGATGCTACCAACTGGATGAAAGAAAAACTAGAAGGAGCAATTGCTGGTGACGATGAACTCTCTGTCAGAACTGAATTGGTTGGCGGCATGGGTAAGTACGGTCGCCTTCTTGGCTGGTTATATATTGGAGATGCAGAAGTATCGTTGAATGAGCAGATGATTACAGAAGGTTATGCTCATGCCTATGATGGTGGTACTAAAGATATGAACCTTGAAAAACTAAGAGAGATTCGTAGGGCACATGGAACCCTTCTCTGAACCATCACCAGAGGAATACGATTTTCAAGTGTATGTTTGTATTGATGAGGTACGAATGTTATACAGTCATGTATGTTATGCAATAGAAACATGGCCAGGTTCTCCTAGAAGACCAGCAGAAGAACAAGAATATCTCAAATCCCTCAAGACACGCCTGTTTGCAATGATTGCAGACTATTCGTTTTCCGAAAATACATAATTCGTAAACAATTGTTACACCATTTTTCTCTACATAGTCGTATAATACTTTGTAGCAGAGTGTAATAAAATGCTTGGACTCTATGTATTACTCACTGGTTTCGTTTTACTTGTAGCATATGCAGGTATGGAAGAAACTATTCGCTTATTTGCTTATGCGGATCTTGTGATCAGATATCAGTGGGTTAAATTTAGAATGTTTATGATGAGACGTAAATTAGAACAACAACTAATAAAGGATTTACCTGACTACAACAAACTAATAAAGGAATTAAAAGATGACCAACGATAAGGAACTGTCGGATCTCAAACTTGAGAGAAAAGAATGTCCTAAATGTGGTGCTATTTGGATTAACGGCAAGCATGTTTTTAGTGGCACAGCCGCATCATACGATAGAAGTGAACTAGATCTTGCTGGTTTGGTTTGTAATAAACTAGGTGATGACACTTGTATCAATCCTGTAAAAGGAAAAGATGGTGGACAGACTTGGGAATATCGTGCAGGATATATTGATGGTATGATCAAAGGAAAAAAAGATTCAATCAATGAACTGAATGATAAATTTGGAGATCTCTAAATATTAGTGGTGAACTAATATTTTGTCGTGGCAAGTAATGATGTATATTTGGGTAATCCCAACCTGAAAAAAGCGGGGACCCCAATACAGTTTACAAAAAAGCAAATTGATGAGTGGATCAAGTGTAAGAATGATCCCATCTACTTTGCTATGAACTATATCAAAATCATTTCTCTTGATGAAGGTTTGGTGCCTTTTGAGATGTATGATTTTCAAAAAAAGATTTTGACTGATTTTCATGAAAACAGATTCAACATCGCAAAGCTCCCAAGACAAACAGGAAAGTCTACTACTGTTGTCGCTTATCTTCTTTATTATGCAATCTTTTACGATAGTGTTAATATTGGTATTCTTGCAAACAAGGCATCTACCGCTAGGGAACTGCTAGGAAGATTACAACTTGCTTACGAGAATCTACCAAAGTGGATGCAGCATGGTATTCTTGTATGGAACAAAGGTAATGTTGAGTTAGAAAATGGCAGTAAGATATTGGCAGCTTCTACATCTGCGAGTGCTGTCCGAGGCATGTCGTTTAACATCCTCTTCCTTGACGAATTCGCATTCGTTCCAAACCATGTTGCAGAGCAATTCTTTGCCTCTGTTTATCCTACTATTACTTCTGGTAAATCAACGAAAGTAATTATTATCTCCACGCCTAACGGCATGAATCACTTCTACAAGATGTGGGAGGATGCCAGTAGGGGTAGAAATGATTACACTACAAACGAAGTACACTGGTCACAGGTCCCTGGAAGGGACTCCAAGTGGAAAGAAGAGACAATTAAGAACACATCTCCAAGACAGTTTGCACAAGAGTTTGAGTGCGACTTCCTTGGGTCTGCTGATACTTTAATCAGCCCATCAAAATTACAAACTATACCATTCCACGATCCTATTGCGAGCAATGCAGGACTTGACGTTTATACGAGAGCAGAAAAAGATCACGAATATATTATTACTGTTGATGTTGCCAGAGGAATTGGTGGCGACTATAGTGCTTTCCTCGTGTTTGATATCACCACGATGCCGTATCAAATCGTTGCGAAGTACAGAAATAATGAGATTAAACCTATTTTGTTTCCCTCGGTAATTTTTCAAGTCTGTAAAGAATATAATAACCCATACGTTTTGGTAGAAGTAAACGATATTGGCGATTCTATTGCTGCTACTCTCAATTATGATCTTGAATATCCTAACGTACTTATGTGTGCGATGCGTGGTAGAGCTGGTCAAGTTGTTGGGCAGGGGTTCTCAGGATCAAAAACTCAACTAGGTGTCAAGATGAGTGTAACCGTTAAGAAGATCGGTTGCTCTAATCTCAAAGCTATTATTGAAGAAGACAAGTTGTTATTTAATGACTTCCAAATCTTCCAAGAACTTACTACGTTTGTACAGAAAAAACAAGCGTGGGAAGCAGACGAGGGATATCACGATGACCTTGTTATGTGTATGGTATTGTTTGCATGGTTAGTCATGCAAGAATATTTCAAAGAAATGACCGACCAAGATATTAGAAGGAGAATTTATGATGAACAACGTAATCAAATTGAGCAAGATATGGCTCCCTTTGGTTTTATTGATGATGGCATGGGTGATGATACCTTCATGGACGCTGACGGAGATCTGTGGGCATATGGAGACAAACAAGAACAAGTTGGATACATGTGGAATTACTAATGGATATTGGGGATCAGTTCAGTCTAGAACACCTTCTTTTTAAAGAAAGAAAATGTAGATCATGCAATAAAAATAAGAGCCTGATTGAAGATTTCTATATGACTAGGAAATCTAAAAGAGGATTACCGTCAGCATATTCATACGAATGTAAGGATTGTACAGTCAAGAGAATTCTAAATAGTAGGAAGGCAAAAAGACCACTGTCAGATTACGAGTATCCAGACTGGTAGGTTGTTCATGCATTGTTTCCCCTCTTGAGACATAGGAAATTCTAAATACTTTTAGATAAATTTGATATCTAAGAGGTAAAAAAACATGGCAAGTCAAGTCTCGCCTGGTGTTATTATTAGAGAACGTGATTTATCCACTGGTGTTTTGACTGGAGTATCTGCACTTCGCGGTGCAATCGCTTCTACATTCACCAAGGGACCCGTAGGCAAAATTGTAAACATTGGATCCGAAAGAGAACTTATTAATACTTTCGGCGCACCATCTGAGGCTAATGCAGCAGATTGGTTGGTAGCATCTGAGTTTCTCCGTTATGGTGGTCAACTCGCTGTTGTCCGTGCAGCAACTGGTGTTTTAAACGCTACCGAATCTGGAAGTGGAGTTCTAGTTGGAACAAAAGAAGATTTTGAATCTGGAGTAACTTCCGAGAAGTTCCTTGCAAGAGATGCAGGTGCTGATGGTAGCAACCTTCGCGTTGTTATCATTGATCGTGGTGCTGATTTTACTGTCACAACCGCAGCTGCTCATGGACTATCTGTTGGTGGTACATACACTGACGATTCTTCAATTGCACACGAAGTTATTGAAGTTGTAAGCACAACTGTTGTTAAAATTGTTCAGGGAAGTGCTGCTCCAACTCCTGCTGCAGGAGATACTGCTGTCGCATTCTCCAACTCTGATTGGAATGCAACCGCAATTGGAACCACTGGTTTAACTTACAAGAATATCGCTCCACGTCCTGGAACGTCTGCTTTCGCAACTGAGCGTTCGTTGTCGTTTGACGAGGTACACGTTGCAGTTATTGATGAAGCAACTAACACAGTTGTAGAAAGAATGGCATATCTTTCCAAGCTATCTGATGGTAAGTCACCAGAAGGTGCTTCCACATATTGGAAGGATTATACCAATGAGTATTCCCAGTATGTTTATGCTGGTGCTGCTCTAGCTTCATCTGAAATTACAACTGCTGGTGAAGATCCTGGTGCAACATCTGCATCTTATGGTGCTACTGCTGCTTCTCCACTGCAACTAGCTAGAATCCTACCTACCGCAGGTGGTGCTCTTTCTGGTGGTGCTGATGATTATGCATACACTGCTGGAGAAATTCAAGCAGCTTACACCGAGTTCCAAGATACCGAATCAACTACTGTTGATTTTGTTCTAATGGGTGGTTCTATGGGATCTGAAGCAGATACCAAGAGCAAGGCAGGTGCTGTTGCTGCAGTTGCTAATGCAAGAAAAGATTGCATCGCATTTGTTTCTCCATGGAATGGAGCACAAGTTGCAACATCTGGTGGTTCTGCACTAACTGCAGCTCAACAACTAGAGAACACCATTGATTTCTTTGAGAGCATTGGTTCTAGTTCTTATGTTGTTAAGGACAGCGGAGTCAAGTATGTCTATGACCGCTTTAACGATAAGTATCGTTACATCGGTTGTAATGGTGATATCGCTGGTATTTGTGTTTCCACTTCTACCATCAACGATGACTGGATTTCTCCTGCAGGAACCAATCGTGGTGGACTACAGAACGTTGTTAAGTTAGCGTTCAACCCAAACAAAGCAGCCAGAGATGATCTCTATACTGCTGCAATCAATCCAGTTGTTTCTTTCCCTGGTTCTGGTCCTGTTTTATTCGGTGACAAGACAGCTCTTGCTTCTCCATCCGCATTTGACAGAATCAATGTTCGCCGTCTCTTCCTCAATATTGAGAAAAGAGCAAGACAACTTGCAGAAGGCGTGCTCTTTGAGCAGAACGATGGAATTACTCGTGCATCTTTCGCTGGTGCATTGGGTAGTTACATGAGCGAGATTCAGGCACGTAGAGGTCTTACTGATTATCTAGTTGTTTGTAATGAAACAAACAATACTCCTGAAGTCATTGATAGAAATGAGTTTGTTGCTGAAATTTTTGTTAAACCAACCCGCTCTATCAATTATGTCACAGTTACTGTAACGGCAACGAAGACTGGCGTCTCCTTTGCTGAAGTAGTAGGTCGCTGATAATTAATAATAGAGAAAATAAACGAGGTACTAACAAATGGCATCTAACAACGTAAGTAACTTTTTATCGGTAATTGGACAGGGCGTAAAGCCCAATATGTTCAATGTCAATATTGAGTTCCCAACTGCTCTCTCAGCAGCTATTGATATTACTGGCGATGATATTGTCGCTAGCGCACTTGGCGCTGGTGGTAAAACTGATAACGGCAGTGTTGAATTAACTTCAATTCTTTGCAAGTCTGCTGCACTTCCAGGTTCTAACCTAGGTGTAATTGAAGTTCCTTTCCGTGGAAGAACAGTCAAGATCGCAGGTGATCGCACCTTTGATACTTGGACTGCAACCTTCTTCAATGATAAGAACTTCAAGATCCGTGCTCTCTTTGAGGCATGGGCAAACTTGATTAACACTCATGAAGGTAACACTTCTGAATTGTTCCTTCCAAATCAAGCAGAAGGATATATGGCAAATCTATATGTCAGTCAACTTGAAAAGGATCAAAAAGATGGTGGTTCTTCTTTGAGAACTTATAAACTACATCATTGTTTCCCGACTAACGTATCTGCAATTGATCTTGCTTATGATAGCAATGATCAGATTGAAGAGTTTAGTGTTGAATGGCAGTATTCATTCTTCACTGCAGCTAAGTCTATGGACGGATCTCCAACTCCAGCTTCTGCACGTCAGGGTGTGGCAGATGGTATCATTAAGTGATCTACTAAATAGTTGAACGCTCAACTATTTGTATTTTAATCATGAGTCAGTTATTTGGCTTCCAGATTAACAGAAAGGAGGGGCAGAGGGGTCAATCCCCTGTCCCTCCTTCTGCTGATGAACCTATCTCCGTTGCTGCTGGTGGGTATTATGGAACGTATGTAGATACGGACAATCAAGCTCGTAATGAGTTTGAGATGATTCGTCGTTATCGTGATATGGCACTACACCCAGAAGTGGATAGTGCAGTTGACGAAGTGGTAAATGAATTTATCGTGAGTGATGCTCATGATACTCCCGTAGAAGTTAATCTAGATGGTCTAGATGCTGGCATGGGAATTAAGAAAAAAATTCGTGATGAGTTTGAGTATATCAAACGTTTATTGAATTTTGACAATCGTGCTCATGAACTTGTCAGAGCTTGGTATATTGATGGAAGATTATTTTATCATAAGGTCATTGACCTAGACAACCCAAAGAAAGGCATTACAGAACTTCGTTACATTGATCCAATGAAGATCAAGAAAGTTCGTCAGAAAATTGACAATACCCCGAAAGATTCTCTAGCACGCCAAGCTATTAAGGGCACTGCTCTTGAGTATGAATACGGAACATTTATTGATTACTATTTGTATAATCCAAAAGGATTTTATAAAGGTGGAACTCTTGGACCAATTGGAGACATGTCATTGTCCCAAGGTGTAAAGATGGCAGTAGATTCTATTACATTCTGTCCTTCTGGACTACAAGATCTCAATAAAAGAATGGTTCTTGGTTTCCTCCATAAGGCAATCAAGTCTCTCAATCAACTTAGAATGATTGAAGATTCTCTTGTTATCTATAGATTATCACGCGCACCCGAACGTAGAATTTTCTACATTGATGTTGGCAATCTACCCAAGGTAAAAGCAGAACAATACTTGCGCGATGTTATGAGTCGCTATCGTAATAAGCAAGTGTATGACGCAAACACTGGTGAGATGCGTGATGACAAAAAGCATATGAGTATGCTTGAGGATTTCTGGTTGCCTCGTAGAGAGGGTGGACGTGGTACTGAAATTACTACGCTGCCTGGAGGACAGAACCTTGGGGAACTTAAGGATGTTGAGTATTTTAAAAAGAAACTTTATAACTCTCTCAATCTTCCTCCTTCCCGTCTCACAGACGATAACAAAGGATTCAATCTCGGTAAGACCACTGAAGTCCTCCGTGACGAACTTAAGTTCACGAAGTTCATTGGTCGTCTCCGTAAAAGATTCGCTGAAATGTTCCAAGATATGCTCAAGACCCAGCTTATCCTCAAAGGAGTAATTGCTCCAGAGGATTGGGAGGACATGAAGGAGCATATTCAGTATGACTTCTTGTTTGATAATCACTTCAATGAATTAAAAGAAATTGAAATGATGAACCAAAGAATGATGACTGTGACTCAGATGGATCCTTTTGTTGGAAAGTATTTCTCTGTAGATTACATCCGTAAAAATATTCTTGGGCAAACTAACAAAGATATGCGTGAGATTGATAAGGAAATGAAGGCAGAAATTTCTTCTGGTCTTGCAATTGATCCTGCAGAAACAAATGCAATGGATCAGCTTACTCAAGCAAACACTGCACTTGCTCCTGAAATTCAAGCAATGCAAGCAGATGATGCTGCAGAAAGAGATGCAGTTTCAGCAGATGCTGCGCTTGAAAGAGATATGAAAAAAGCAAAATCCGCGCCTTCAAAACCTAGCGGTGATAAATAAATTATAATGAATTCTTATTATGCCAGAACACACTGAAGTTAATCCGCATCAAGGTGAAGTAAATATCGTCAATCAAATTGCCGATAATGATCGCGCTGGTGCTATTGATGCAATCCACGATATGTTATTTGCTAAAGCATCTGATGCTATGGCAGATTATAAAAAAGTGGTAGCGAATACATTCTTTGATGAACCAACCGAAACGGAAACTACCGATGAAACTGATAACGGAAACGATTGAAAACGTTAAACTCCTTACTGAGGAGAAAGACGGCAAGAAGCTTCTTTATATTGAAGGAGTATTTTTACAATCGGAACTTAAGAACCGCAACGGTCGTATGTATCCTTTTAGTGTCCTTGAGCGTGAAGTTCAAAGATACAATGAAGAGTATGTACAGTCCAAGCGAGCTCTAGGTGAACTCGGTCATCCCGATGGTCCTACTATCAATCTTGATAGAGTATCACATAGAATCATTTCCCTAAAAGCAGAAGGCAATAACTTCATTGGAAAGGCACAGATCCTTGATACACCAATGGGAAACATTGCTAAGAACCTTTTGGGAGAGGGTGTTCAATTAGGAGTATCTTCCCGTGGTATGGGAAGTATTCAAAAAGTAGAAGACTGCAACGTTGTTGCGGATGACTTCATGCTTACAACTGCTGCAGATATCGTAGCAGATCCTTCTGCTCCTGATGCATTTGTAAATGGCATCATGGAAGGAAAAGAATGGGTATGGGACAACGGTCTCCTAAAGGAGAGAGAAGTTGCTAAATACCAACGTTATATTGAAACAGCATCACGCTATCAGTTAGAAGAGAGAACGCTCAAAGCATTTGGGCATTTTCTCGGAAAACTTTAATATAATAAATAAACTATAGATTAATAATACGGAAATTACGAGGTAAACTCAAATGTCAGATATGCTAAACGAAAAGTTTGAGGGGTTCGTTACCGAGCAAAAGGTGATTGTAGAAGCTGGCGATCCTATGCCAACTGTTTCTGCTAATATTATTCCTGGCACTGGTAGTGAGCCTTCTCAGGTCTCTGACGCACAGACTGGTTCTGGCGGCAAGGATCCTGCACCTAAGGTAGAACCTTCTGCCGCATACGGTCAGTCTGCACCTGCAGATCTTGGCGGTACATCTACTGCTCCAAATGAGCACGATGATGATGGAGAAGAGAATCCTGGAGCTAAAGCAGCTGCACCAGTATCACAAGTATCTGGTGACCCTCAACAGCGTGCTGGCGATTCTCCAGATTCAGCTCCTTCCGTAGGTGCTGAAGTAGCATACGGCACTAAGATGGGTGGCGCTGTCACCTATCCAATCAAACCTTCCATGGAAAGCATTGATGTCTCTGCTGACGTTGCTGCTCTTGTAGAAGGTACAGAACTCTCGGAAGAGTTCGCTGAAAAAGCAAAGACCATTTTTGAGGCTGCTGTTAAAGCGAAAATTTCCGAAGAGTATGACAGACTTGTAGAGCACTTTGCTGCTGAGTTTGACAAGCATTTCGTTGAATCTAAGAGCGAGATGGCAGAAGAAGTCAACGGCACTGTAAACTACGCCATCGGTCAATGGATGGAGCAAAACCAAGTTGCTGTTGACCGTGGAATCAGAAATGAGATTACTGAAGACTTCATTGCAGGTTTGAAGGGTCTCTTTGAAGAGCACTATATCGCTATCCCCGAAGACAAAGTTAACGTGGTAGAAGGTATGGCTGAATCAATTCGTGAGATGGAAACACGCCTTGACGAACAGGTCAAAGCAAACGTGAAATTACAAAATCGTCTTAATGAGTCTGCTAAACTCAATATTCTTTCCACCGTGTCAGAAGGACTAGCAGATACTCAGAAAGAAAAACTCGCAGCTCTCGCAGAGGGTCTAGAGTTTGTTTCAGAGGAGTCGTTCTCTAAGAAGGTTACTACCATCAAGGAGTCCTATTTCAAAGAAGCAGCAGCACCCGTAAGCGAGGTTGCTGATGAAACTCCAGTTGAAGGAGCAGGCGAAGAGGTAACACCAGCAATGGCGCAATACCTTACCGCACTCAATCGCTGGCAATAATAATAACCCCCACATTTTTCAAACAAGAGCAAACAAATGTTTAATTCAAAAGCTCTAACTGAAAAGTGGTCACCTGTTCTAGGTCATGAAGGCTCTGTTGCCATCAAAGACAATTATAGAAAGGCTGTTACCGCTGTTCTTTTAGAAAACACAGAATCACAACTACGCGAAGAGCGTGGTATGATCAACGAAGCATCTAACACTGTTGGTGCTATCGGAACAAACGCACTATCTGGTAGTGGTTTAGGAACTCAAACTGGTGGACTTGCTGGATTTGATCCAGTAATGATCAGCCTCATCCGTCGTGCAATGCCTAACTTGGTTGCATACGACATCTGTGGCGTTCAACCCATGAGCGGTCCTACTGGACTTATCTTCGCAATGAAGAGCCACTATCAAGAGAATGGCGCTGCACTACGCGCTGGTTCAGAAGCACTCTACAACGAGCCTGACACCAACTTCTCTGGCAACTCACAGGGTCCTGCAGCATACAACGACCCCGCTTCTCCCCTTGGAGACGGTGGTACTACCGATGCTAACCCTGGTCTCCTTAACGACGCCACAGGCGGCGGTACAACTGCTGCTAACTACGAGCGCCAAGCAGGCAACATTGCTCGCGAAGATGCAGAAACACTTGGATCGGGTTCAACCCTATTCAACGAAATGAGCTTCAGCATTGAGAAGACCTCTGTTACTGCAAAGACCAGAGCTCTCAAAGCAGAATACACTCTAGAATTGGCACAAGACCTTAAGGCTATTCACGGTCTTGATGCTGAGCAAGAACTTGCTAACCTATTGTCTAGCGAGATCCTTGCAGAAATCAACCGCGAAGTCGTTCGTACTGTCTACACCGTCGCTAAGTCTGGTGCTCAGAACAACGTTGCTAACGCTGGTGTATTTGACCTTGACGTTGACAGCAACGGTCGCTGGTCAGTTGAGAAATTCAAGGGACTTATGTTCCAGATTGAAAGAGATGCTAACGCTATCGCGCAGCAAACTCGTAGAGGAAAGGGCAACTTCATCATCACTTCTGCTGATGTAGCTTCCGCTCTTGCCATGTCTGGTACACTAGACTATTCCTCAGGTCTAACTGGTGCTGGTGGTCCTTCCATCGGTGAAGTTGATGACACGGGTAACCTCCTAGTCGGAACCATGAACGGTCGCATTAAGGTCTTCGTTGATCCTTACTCTGCTAACGTTTCCAACACCCACTACTACGTAGTTGGTTATAAAGGTTCTTCACCTTATGACAGTGGACTATTCTACTGCCCATACGTTCCCCTCCAAATGCTCAGAAGCATTGACCCTAGCACCTTCCAGCCCAAGATTGGCTTCAAGACACGCTACGGTATGGTCGCTAACCCATTCGTTGTACAGAGCAACGGCACACCTGATGCCGAAGCACTTACAGCAGGTCGTAACCAGTATTACAGACGTGTTCGCGTTGCGAACCTCACCTGATATCGGTTATTACGAAATCAACACAGGGACCCTGCGGGGTCCCTTTTTTTGTGCTTAAATAGAAGTAGTAATTCTTTATCGTTATGCCTCGTGGTAGCCTACACAAAACAGATATGCTTGCAAAAGTGTATAAATTAAAAACTGAACTGTATGATAAAGAAACAAATCCTAGTATGACAGGTCAGTGGTATGATGGAGCTCATAATTCGCTAGATAAGATATTAGATATTATAAACGAATACAGTCAATGAATCCATCATTAGTATTATTGTTTTGTTTGTCGCCATTGGCAATAGTTTTTATTGTAATGAAACTTGCTGTCTGGATATCAGAAGCAACATCATATCGTGCTAAGACAGAAGAACTAAAAAATATGCAACACGGTCCATATGAAATTTGGGATTATGAAGATGAAAACACAGACAACTGGTGAAGATAAACCTACATGGGAAGACGTAACTGACTCACAAAAAGACTGGGAAGACTTCTGGTATAACGAGGATAAATAGTATCAGCTTGGGAAGTTGACATGTCTGCTGAATGGTATAAGGAACAACCTACGAATAGGAATTTCCTGAACCCTATTGGTTATATCCTAAAATTAGAAAAATTTGAAGGAGTAGATTTCTTTTGTCAGACAGCAAATGTCCCCGACGTTAACATGCCAGTTGCAGAAGTGGCAAGTCAGTTTAGAAATTTGCCTGTCTATCCTGGTGGTGGTGTAACGTTCGGGGATTTTTCTGTGCGTTTTATTGTTGACGAAGATCTCAGAAATTATTATTCTATTCACTCTTGGATGCGTGATGTTGGTAACGCTGATCAAATGGAACGTACTATTGAAGAAGATGATATTTACACACTTGGTCAATTACACATTGTCACAAGTGCATACAACCCAGCTTTCGTTGTAGATTTCCAAAATCTTTTTCCTGTAGCACTAACGAGCCTACAGTTTGATGCTACAATTACTGATGTAGAATACATCACTGCTGAAGTTACATTTAAACATCAACAATTTTTTATTCGTGATAAAAACTTACAACCTCTATGAATTTTGAAACCCTTCGTAATAAATTTGACAAACTAAGAGAAGACTGGACAGAAGATTCTGCAGTTGACTTTCAATTCAAGAACAAACAGTATACCACAGATCTGGGACAGCTCGCATTATCCATCCCTTTCCAACACAATAAATACTTAAACCATTACACTGACATTCAGCAGATCAAGACTTCGCTGGAATTTGAGACCCGCAAACTGGTAAAGAATAAACGTGAGTATTAC
>Ga0181412_1000677_pt1 | contig 14052 bp, 13 predicted proteins | sample 35SPOviralmetaG_FD_130113 | JGI IMG/M metagenome (GOLD analysis project Ga0181412, IMG submission 130113) | Marine viral communities from the oligotrophic San Pedro Time Series (SPOT) site, San Pedro Channel, CA, USA - 35 SPOT_SRF_2012-08-15 | ecosystem: Environmental > Aquatic > Marine > Strait... | reverse complement strand
AATGAAGATATTTCTAAATGGGATGTGTCTAAAGTTACTGATATGTCTCTGATGTTCTGTCGTGCTGTAAGTTTCAATCAGAATATCGGTGGATGGAATACGTCTAATGTTTCTACAATGGACTGTATGTTCTTGGGTGCCGAACGTTTCAATCAGAATATCGGGGAATGGGATACGTCTAATGTTACTGATATGGGTGGTATGTTCTATCATGCTGGAAAATTCAATAAAGATATTTCAAAGTGGAATACTAAGAATGTAACAAAAATGAATTCAATGTTCTATGAAGCGAAAAATTTCAATCAACCGATTGGAAATTGGAATACTTCAAAAGTGACTGATATGAGTTGGATGTTCTATCATGCTGAAAAATTCAATAAAGATATTTCAAAGTGGGATACTTCTAATGTGTCTACAATGTGGTATATGTTCTATTGTGCTTGGAAGTTCAATCAACCTATTGGAGTATGGGATACTTCTAATGTTACTGATATGGAAAATATGTTTACTCGTGCTAGAAGTTTCAATCAATCTATCAGGGAATGGGATACTTCTAAAGTGACACGTATGTATCGTATCTTCTATGAAGCTGACAATTTCAATCTTGAAAATGCCCCTTGGTATCACGAGTAGATTTTGAAGAACTGTTAGGTTTTTTGTAAAAATGATGAAAAAATCTAATCAGCTTTGTGACGATCACAAAACCGAATAAAGGGTTGTGACGATCACAAAGCTTCGATCACGGATTTGAACCAGAATAATAATCCTTACAATGGATTAGCTTTACCAAATTAAGCTACCGAAGCGTGGCAAGAAGATATTTTACAATATCAACTTAATTTTTTATTTTGTTTTTATAATTTTTTATTGCTTAATACACAATATTAAGGTGAGATAAAAACACCTCCCTGTTTAATTGGAGGACATATTAACAAAAGAATTAAAAAAATATTCAAATAATAAGGTGAATATAATTTTTGTAAAAAGTGGTTCATCTTACGGTAAAAAATATCCTGAATATGATGGTTTAGGTTCTACACCTAACGATCATATTATATTATGCGTCAAAAAACCTTTTATTTATAAAGTTAATTAACGAAAATAATTAGGAATTTTTATTACATTTAGAACAATTGATTTGTGACGATCACAAAACTCAAATTTGTTAAAAAAGAACAACAAATTGTTGTCTAATCAGGTGTGAATAACAATTCAATATTCAGTCTTCTTTATACCAAGGAGCATTTTCAAGATTGAACTTAATGGCACCACGAAACATACTATACGTATTAGTCACATTAGAAACATCCCATTTACCAATGGGTTGATTGAAACTTTCAGCCTCGCAGAACATACATGTCATATCACCCACACCAGAAACATTCCATTTTCCAATAGGTTGATTGAAACTTTTAGCAAAATAGAACATTTGATCCATATCAGCTACACGTGAAACATCCCAATTTCCAATAGGTTGATTGAAACTTTTAGCAAAATAGAACATAAGTAACATATAATTTACATTTGAAACATCCCATTTTCCAATAGGTTGATTGAAACTTTTAGCAAAATAGAACATATTTTCCATATATATTACTTTGGAAGTATCCCATTCACCAATTGGTTGATTGAAACTTTCAGCATCATGAAACATATAAGACATATTAGTCACACTCGATGTATCCCATTTTGAAATATTTTCATTAAAATTGGTTGCGCCTTCAAATAATCCTGACATATCAGTTACATTAGAAACATCCCAGTCTTCAATCTGTCCATACTTTTTGATAATATCATCATTTTTCTTATCTCCTTCAAGGTAGTGTTTGACAGCAACACGAATAGTTTCGTTGTCTAATGCCAAGATAATATAAGGAATTATCTCATAACACACCATTAAATCATGTAAATAACTCATTTTTAAACACACTCTTAATATGTATTATTTAAGTCCAAATTTAAAACATTTTTAGAAAAATAATTAGGAATTTTTATTACATTTAGAACAATTGTTTTGTGACGATCACAAAACCTAATAAAAGGTTGTGACGATCACAAAGCTTCGATCACGGATTTGAACCGGAATAATAATCCTTACAATGGATTAGCTTTGCCAAATTAAGCTACCGAAGCGTGGTAAGAAGATATTTTACAATATCAACTTAATTTTTTATTTTGTTTTTATAATTTTTTATTGCTTAATATTACTAATAAGGTGTAAGAGAATTTTAGTTCCTTAAAACACCGTATTTAGTTGCTGTACGCAAGTCCCCCCATTCCGGACATGATACGGAGGACATTGTAATTGGTCGCGTAGACACGGACCTTGGCGTCGACACCCGAGGGGATGGTGGCCGCTGTGAGTGTGAGCTGGAGGGTCGCGTTGTCGATGCGGGACATATTACATGTGCCGGAAGGCTGGTGCTCCTCGGGCTTGAGGCCGAAGGAGTAGACGTTGATGCCAGTGGCAGGAACGTTGCTGTGGTGCTGGTAGGGCTGGACAAGATTGAAGTAACGGCCCATGCGCTCCGAGAAACGATCGTGACCGTTAAGCTGGAGCTTAGCGGAGAAGACGGGATTGAAACCGGTGTCAGCGCCCTCGATGGCGGTGTAGAGCTCGGAGCCGGTGGGGATGGTGTTCGAGTTAGGGAAGAATTTCGCACCGGTGGAGGTGGTGACCGAACCCGAACCATCGGCGAGGGTCGCCGACATATCACCGTAAGGCGATGTGGGGGTGCCGGTAGCCCAGGACATGTCAATGGCATCAGTGTAATTGAACCACTGTTTGCCGAAGACAGACGCGGTGAGAGAGGTGTCAACGTGCGAATCCTTCTGGACAACCCAGACAAGTTCTTTGCAGGGGTGGTTGAAGTTAAGCTTGATCTTGTTGGAGACCGAGGAGACAGACTCGTCACCAGTGAACTGAACCTGCTCGATGAGGTACTCGTGCGAGACCTGCGCGAAGCGGCGGCGCTCATCGGTGTCGAGGAAGATGTAGTCCGCGTAGAGGGACGCGGCCTCGAACGAGGGGACCGCGACGGCACCCTCGGCGAAGTAGCAATCCGAAGCAGCACGGAACTCAAGGTTGATCTTGACCTCGTGGTACTGGAGGGCGATAAGAGGAAGGGCAAGGCCGGGGTTGCGGCAGAACCAGAACTCAAGAGGGATGTAAAGATCCATCTCGGGGACGTTGGCAGCATCACCCGAAGGGGCGGTGAGCTGTGTGAGGGCAGGGACGTTGCCGATCATGTTCTGGTAGCCAACCTTCTTGCCGGAAGCCTGGGTAAGCTCGTTCCAGATGTGCATCCAGTCACCGTAGTGCTTGTCGATGCGCTGGCCACCGATCTCAACCTCGGCGTACTTGATAAGATTGTGGCCGAGGTAGTTGAGCCAGCGGAACTTGGCACCATCAGGGACAGAGACCTGGGGGATGGTGACCTGGAGGTAGACACGCGAGAGAAGATCACCATTGCGGGAGATGGTGCATGTCACGCGCTTGCCGAAATCGGCGGAACCGTTGAAGGTCTGCTCGATGGACTCCATCGAGAAATTGGTATGGCGACGATACACTACCTTAAAGAAGGTAATCTGAGGGTTGCCTGTAAGATAGATATCTTGGGCCCCGTACGCTACTAGCTGCATTAAACCACCACCCATTTTGTCGTAGTTATAAAATTAAGTTAGAAAAAAAAATGAAAAAAAGCACGCACTTTACGCCAACATATAGGGTTTTTTGAACTAAAAAATTAAAAACAGAAAAAGGAAAGACTGATAAAACACACAATTATTAGTTGGAATAAAAAATTCCTTAAAAAAAAACTAAAAATGTTTTTTTTAAAAATATATAAACTTATTATAATTGAAAAAATGAACGAATTAACCCCAGAACAACAGGTAATTAACGACACACACCCTATTACAGACGTAAATCTGCTGTTAGAAGCACAGAAAAATGAACTGTATATTTTCAACGAAAACGACAAAAAATTTTATGAAATTCCCGAAGGCCATGTTTTTGATGTTCTAACAGTAGTATATTGGAAGAAAGTTCCTAATTATAGCAAATATTATTCATCTACTAATGGTGATATTTACTCTCTTCACAGAAACAAACTAATGGATAATACAAACACAAATGATAAATATATTCCTGCCAATTTAACAGATGATAATAAAAAGAGACCAACCGTTGCTTGTCATATCATTATTGCACGGACTTTTCTTGAAAATACTGATCCTACAAAAAGTGTAGACCATATAAATCGTGATCCTAAATGTAATTTACTTATAAATCTTCGTTATGCTACTTCTAGTGAGCAATCACTTAATCAAAACCATCCATCTACACAAAATCATTATACACCAGTAATAATGTATTCTAAAACTGATACAACATATAGTAATCCCACATATTTTACATCACTTAAAGAAGCAGGTGAATATATAGTAAATAATATTGAAAAATACAATAATAAAACAATTGATTCGATAGCGAAGGGAATACAAACCAAATTAGACAAAAAATATATAAAAAATGATATTGTTTATGATAAAACTATGTATGGTTTTATTTGGAAGAAAGATAATCGTGAATATGATAAAAGAGACTGGACTGACATCAATTCAAAAGATACTGGTGGTGAAGATGGGTATCAAATATGTAGAGATGGAACAGTCTCAAACGAAAAAACAAAAAACATAATAAATGGATGTAAGGGTGAAGATGGATATATCATGATAGGTTTCAAAAATAGAGACAAAAAATTTTCTGTCCACCGTCTTGTTGCCTTAACTTTCATACCAAATGATGACCCTAAGAAAAAAGTTAATGTAAATCACAAAAATGGTATCAAACACGATAATAGGGTTGAAAATCTGGAATGGACAACACAGAAAGACAATGTTTTACACGCAGTTAATAACGGATTAATCTCAAATCGTATCCCTAACCCAAATTACATAAAATAAAAATAGGCACGAAACATACAATTACCAAAAAAGTGACCATGAAAACATACATAATTATCATACATATACATTTTTGTTGATATTTAGGACAACGCACGTAAAAAAGATGATAGAAATAGAAAGACACACAAATAAAGCAATCATATTATACTAAATATATGTTTTTTACTATTTTTATATTATAATATATAATGAGTGATACTGGTGGAAAAATAATAACTACGATTTTGTTATTTGTTGTATTGAATGTTCTTTCTGCCATATTCCTTATGATGAGACTTACTGATTGTGGTTCAGGTTGTAATAAAAAAAGGAGAGATATATCTATGGTTATATTAAATTTAATACTTACATTTATTATTCCATATTATATAATTGTAATTATATGGGGATTTACGAAAATGAATTATGTTTTTGGTGTGTATATGTTTTATATTGTATTAACTGAGCTACAAGAACACAATTTTATTAGAAAACCTCTGTTTCAATAGATTAAACTCAACAAATTTTCATCATTTTCACAAAAAACCTTTCGGCTCTTCAAAATTTACTCGTGATACCAAGGGGCATTTTCAATATTGAAATTGTCAGCTTCATAGAACATTTCATTCATATCAGTCACCTTAGAAACATCCCATCCTGAAATGTCTTGATTGAAACTTTTAGCGCACATGAACATATCTTCCATATTAGTAACATTAGAAGTATCCCAAGATGAAATATCTTGATTGAAATTTTTAGCATTAAAGAACATACGTGTCATAGAAGTAACACTAGAAGTATCCCACTTTGAAATATCAGCATTAAAATTGATAGTACACTCAAACATACAATCCATTTCAGTCACATTAGAAGTATCCCACTTTGAAATATCAGCATTAAAAATTGCACCTGAAAACATCAATCCCATATTAGTCACCTTAGAAACATTCCATTTACCAATAGGTTGATTGAAACTAGAAGCGTCATAAAACATGCAACTCATATCAGTCACATTAGAAGTATCCCAATTGGAAATATCTTGATTGAAACTTTCAGCCATGTCGAACATAACTCCCATATCAGTAACACAAGAAACATCCCACTTAGTAATGTCTTGATTGAAACTTTCAGCGAACCAGAACATACCACCCATATCAGTAACATTAGAAGTATCCCATTCTCCAATAGGTCGATTGAAATTCTCAGCACCATAGAACATCCAACTCATATCAGTAACATTAGAAGTATCCCATTTAGAAATATCTTCATTAAAATCAAAGCACTCATAAAACAATTTTGACATATCAGTAACCTCTGACGTGTTCCAATCTTCAATCTTACCATATTTTTTGATAATAGCATCCTTTTTCTTACCACCTTCAAGGTAGTCTTTGACAGCTACACGAATACCTTCGTCATTTAATGGCAAGTACTCAATATAAGAAATAATCTCGTAAAGTGTCACTAACTCGGGAACATAACTCATTTTCTTCAAGTAAATTTGTTGTGAAATCATATAGAGTTTCAAGGTCGTTTTTTCATCATTTTCACAAAAAACCTTTCGGCTCTTCAAAATTTACTCGTGATACCAAGGGGCATTTTCAATATTGAAATTGTCAGCTTCATAGAAGATACGAGACATATGTGTCACTTTAGAAGTATCCCATTCCCTGATAGATTGGTTGAAACTTCTTGCACTATTAAACATATCTTCCATATCAGTAACATTAGAAGTATCCCATCCTCCAATCGGTTGATTAAATTCTCTTGCACAATAGAACATCCAACTCATACAAGTCACTTTTGAAGCATTCCAATTTCCAATCGGTTTATTGAAATTTTTCGCTTCATAGAACATTGACCCCATTTTTGTCACATTCTTAGTATTCCATTCTCCGATAGGTTGATTAAAACTTATTGCACAATAAAACACACTTATCATATTTGTAACATTATAAGTATCCCATTTCCCGATATTCTGATTGAAACTTTCGGCACCCAAGAACATACAGGCCATTGTAGAAACATTAGACGTATTCCATCCACCGATATTCTGATTGAAACTTACAGCACGACAGAACATCTGAGACATATCCGTCACTTTAGACACATCCCATTTAGAAATATCTTCATTGAAATAATGACGATATTGAAATAGTCCTTTCATATTAGTAACTTCTGATGTGTCCCAAACTCCAATTTGTCCGTATTTTTTGATAATTGCATCCTTTCGCTCACCGCCTTCAAGGTAGTCTTCGACAGAAACATGAATAGTTGCGTTTTTCAATGGCAAGAACTCAATATAAGGAACAATCTCGTAAAGTGCCACTAAGTCGGGCACATAACTCATTTCTTCAAGTAAATTTGTTGTGAAATAATATAGATTTCAAGGTCGTTTTTTTATCATTTTTAGTAAAATTAATTCATTTGTAGAAAAACAAACAGAAGAAAAAAGAAGCGACGGCAATAGAAGCACAAATCAAAACAATCATTTATAGTATAAAATATTATTTTTATCGTTGTTAATCAACAACTTTAACTTTTTGAGAGGTTTTTTAGACATTTCTTGTGTTTTTTTCATATTTTCTATATTACATTTTTCATCACCGCAATGGTCATAATTTGCTGTTAGATTGTTGAAATCTTGTGATGAATTTCTCCAACGACCAAGATGTGGAGTGTAATACTCAGGCGAAATAAGTCTTTTATTCACAATATCCTTGAAAATCTTCACAATCATTTTCTTCTTTTTCAAATGTTATGTTGTTTTATCTTTTTATATGATTTTTTCAATCGTAACATTAGAAACATTAGATAAATTCAAATTTACAGGGTCGTTTTTATAATCGTCAATATAATAAACTTTTTCAATGCCAGCCGCAACAAGAATTTTGAAACAATTAACACACGGATAATGGGTGATATAGGCGACAGCACCTTTTAAAGATATTCCCTGTTTTGCTGCGTGAGCTATAGCATTCTGCTCTGCGTGTATTGTAGCAAGTTCGTGTCCGTCCCTAATAATTGAGATATGAGGAGAGCCACTAAAAAACCCATTATAACCCATAGATAGAACACGATTGTCTTTTACTATTACACAACCAACGTGCAATCTTTCACAGGGAGAACGGGACGCAGCTAACAACGCCATTGATGCGAAGTATTCATCCCATTTTATACGTTCATTCGTATTGTCGCATTTGTTACAAATAAGCTTAATATAGTTTATGAAGTCCTTCATATTACAACTTTACACTATATAATTTTCAAATGTTTATATGATTATTTGAAAAAATATCAAAAAATAGACCTTGATATATACATATAAATATAAATATATACTGATTATAAAAATGGGGTGTGGTTTTTCAAAGAAGAAGAATTATGACCGCGAATTGTTAAAAGCAAAAGTTAAAAATGATGATTTGATAATTCATATTCAGAATATGACAGCCTCAAAAGGGAAACTTTATGAAGAACTTGAAATTTCTCGCAATGCGGTAAAAGAGCTCGGGAAAGAGAAATTTGAACAGTTCTGCGAACACGAAAAGGAAAAGAAAATTCTCAAAGATAAGATTGCACTTTTATCAAGCAAAGTTGAAATGTATAAAGAACAGGTAGAAGGTGTGATTGAAAAACATGATGTTGATTATGCGAACTCGTTTCTTTATCTTGACAAGTAAAACAAAAAAATTTGAAAATAGATAAATGCCGAAAGGTTTTTTATAAAAATTACGCATTTATAGCACTTGTAACAAGATCGTCTTCATCGTAAAAAATTCGAACCCGATCTTTACGGTAATCACGAGTAACAGGTGATCCATCACGGAGTAATATAACTTGTCTAATATCGTATTTTTTTCCTATTATTTTTACACGCGCATATATTTCTTCAACCGGTTCTCCTTTCGCATCTTTTAAAAATGAAACAAGAGATTTATCATCGTCACTATCATATTCATCCTCACTATCATACTCATATTCATCCTCACTATCATATTCATCCTCACTATCATAATCATCTTCGTAATCATTCATTTCTTGTTGATATTCCATATCTCTAGCTCTTCTTTCTAAACGATCACTTTTAATAGCAGCGCGAATTCTTGCTCTAATTTTAGCTTCTTTGGCATCTTCATTAGCATCTTCAAGACGACTTTCAATTAATTCAGCTTCCGCTTTGGCTTCCGCTTCGGCTTCCGCTTTGGCTTCCGCTTCGGCTTCCGCTTCCTTTTCCGCTTTTTCTTTGGCAAGTCTTCTATTATTTGAATATTTTACAAAAATCAATATAAATGATACTAAAATCATTAATACAAGAGTTGCGATTATAACAACAATTGTTCTGTTTTCAGGATTAAGTATATATTCGGTTAGATTAGACATTTACAATATACATATATTAAAATTGCTGTTATCAATTAGTCAAATTTTGTTAAGGACAGATAATTCGTAATTTTCAATAAAAAGATTATTATCATCTATTTCACTAAAATCAGTATAAACAACACACTCATTCTTATCATTTAAACATACAATACGATGGTCTGTTGTCTCAAGATCATATACATATTCTATTTGTTTATCATATAAGTTGTTTACGGACGTAGGAACATCAGAAACTCTTTTGAACTTACCATCATGTAATACGTGATGATTAGGTGTTGAAATAATACCATCATAATTAGACATTTTAATGTCTTTTCCGGAAAATTTCATAGTTCCAACAACTTTTGCGTCATTTAATAGAACATCACCTATTTTGATATCAATCATTCTTTTTGTGGTCCCATTCGTTAGAACCACTTGTGTTTCTGCGTCGAAACACGATGAGGGACTATTTTTAGATATGTCTATACCATAAGGTCTGCAAAAAGCACTAACAATTTTTCGACTTAATTCCTCAATTTTATCTTTTGAAATTTTACCATTTACACATGTTTCTGATGATATAAGTTCAACTATTTCGATTATTTTAGTAACAGTATCATCATAATATTTCAGAGCATTTTCTCTTGAAAATCCATATCCTCTTTCTTTTGCTATTACTATTGATTCAATTAGTCTTTCTTTACTATCAGCATAATATTTTTTGTTACTTTCAATGAATTCAGAGCATGTAATATCATCTCCATCAGCTTTCTTCAAAGAAAGATAATATGAATTCATATAAGCATTAATCTGTGTATCCGATGAAGTACATACAAAGTTTTTGATAATACTTTGATTTATCAAGTTTGTTTTAAAAATAATCTTTTTCAATAAATTTGAATCTGTTTTGAATTTATATCCAACTCCAGTGTTGTCAAAAAAAGAATTTCCATCACATACCGCGTCAATTATATCATACAAATAATTTTGAATTTTCATCAAATCAATTTGATCTTCAGAACAGATTTCATTCGGAATTATAAGTTCCGCTATTTCTATAATTAAATCAAAAATAGCACGTATGTTTTTATTTTCCGTTTCAGTTTTTCCCTTTCCTTTTTCCCTTTCGAAATTTTTATTTATTTCTTCTTTATATTCTTCAAGAAGATCCAAACAACCTGTGCCCATAAATGAAGAACTTAAAGAAATTATACCTGTTATGAAATTTACGATTCGCTTTATCTCGGGTTTAATTACAGAACATCCCCCTTTTATCCACAAACGATTTACTTCACTTGTTTTTTGAATAATTTTTGATACATTATCTGAGTCTGTTGTTATCTTAAAAATCAAGGTATCATTCATTATGGCCTCTCTTTTTGCTTTCTCTTCTGCTTCAACAGCTGCTTTCTCTTCTGCTTCTTTCTCTTTGTCTAAATGTTTCTTATAAAAAAATCCACCAACAATTAGAGACATTATCAGAATCCATATTATAAATACTACAAGCAACATTATCTTATATAACATATATATATAAATAAATGTTGATTTTTATGATAAATTTTTATATCCGTTTTGATTAATAAATGAATATTACAAAAGAATACTTCAACAATTTTGAAGATGAAAAGGAAATTGATGAAAATTTTATAAAATTTCATAAAAATCCTAAAATATATAACATTGTTATTGACACATTTGATAGAAATTTGTCTAATGAAGATATTTCAAAATTTAGAGTTAAATTTGACGCAAACGCAGGACAGCGTGAGCGTATCCCTATTTATCTTAATAGCAACGCTAATATCTCAGGTAACAATACGTCAGGCTTTACGTTTGAGGGTGTGTCATACGAACCATACAACCCTGAATCCCACTCAGGAGAAATAATCGGGTTTCATCATAAAGAATTTGATAATGAAAATGGTATATTGATTCAGAAACGTTTCAGTCAAATTCAACAAATTGGAAAGATACGAATTGAAATACCAAAAATTCTTATGTCAACAGAACCAAGTTTTTTATACTTACATTTTGATGAGTTGTCCGGCTTTTCCAAAACTTTTTTACCAAATGGTAAAGCGATTAGCTTCTGTGCGTATTCAAGCGTATTTCATGATAATAAATATGTATTTGAAACACGTCATCCCCTTCCTTTTGATTCATTAAATCTCCAAAACCTTACATTTGAAATAAGTTTTCCAAAATCTAATATATTGAACGATTATGCCACCATTTTTTACGCAACTATCAACAGTTCAAGTAAATTAGAACTGGTAACTCCAAATATGCCTACCTATTTCGCGATAGGTGATGAATTAAAATTTGAAGAAGGAACCGAAATTGTTCCAAATGTAGATAATATACCTCACGTTATTTCTGTTATTGATGGATATGTGGACGGTTCGACTGTTATTTTAAGAACTTTTGATGGTGAGCTTGTTCAATCCACAAAAACTGTGAATGGAAAAGGTGCGATTGATTTTGGTTCTCATAATTTTTTAATCGCAACCGCAAAGGGGGGTATTGATATTTCAATATTCGAGAAATTTGATTTGAATATGAAAACACTTGTTTTTCCTTATTCCGATGCTAATGTGAATATCACACCCATTACAACGATTTTAACAGATTACATCATCTTCAATACAAGAAACGATAAGATTAAATCAAAAAATGTAAAGGCATTAATTGAAAATTTTGAAGTAAAATATGGTCTTATTAACTCTTTTACTGATTATATTGAAGATGATGATATTCGAATGGCATATTTATCATACCAAATTGTAAGTACATTAAAAACAGTTCATTTCCTTTTAAATCATCTAACAAATGAACTTGTGAATCCATCTTCTGTTTCTTTAATATTAGCACAATATATGATAGAGAAAGACTTAAATTTCACCAATTTTGATAATATTTCAGAATTTTTCATTAAAATTCTTAGTAAATATAAGGCAAATATAACAAAATATGCTTTATATATAAATAATTCTATTCATTCCTTAATCGTTCATAATACCATAAAAGAAGAAAAATTGTCATTTGGAATGTTAGCAAATTCTGCTCTTGTTCTTCATAAGGACATTACATTAAACAAATACGCAAAGTATAATATTGTTTCAAAAAAATGTTCAATCGAAGAAATCAGTAAGAGACGTGATATTATCATTCCTTCAAAACAACACAACAGAGAATTTGCAGAAATAACAGAAATTACATATAATGGAACAAATGAGATCATATCTCAAAATTTAGAAAAAGTAAAGAATATTTACAGAAATATTATTTACGAATTTAAAGTTGATAAGGAAAAGGAATGTCTTCTACCAATAAAAGTGAAAGAATTTGAAACTTGTAAATCTGTTTTCGGTAAGATTTCCCAAGATCGCGAGATTTGTATTAATACAAAATTTAATATTGAACATTTTAAAAATTGCTGTAAATTTAACAATAGTGCTACTAATGTTTATATTATTTTCTTCATTAGTGCTATAAAATCTATATTAAGTTCAAGTGATTTCAAAATGTTCTTTGATTTAAATTTGAATTCAACTTTCTTAGCTGATTTAAAAAATGTTTGTGAAATAAACGAACAATCAATATTTACAACTTCTAATGATAATGCAAACGAAAATGTGATTGAGCCTATAAATGTTGAATCTGATTTTGTAATCGATATAAAAGAATCAGAAGAAATAGTTTTGAAATTTGAATCGTCTAATGCTCCTATTAAAGATATTAGAAAAATGATAGAAATAGAGAATATTGAAACAACAATTGAAAACGGTAAAATTAAAAATAAAATATCATTTAGTTCGTCTAAAATCACATCGAGCCTTTTTTGTGTTTTAGAATTTGCTATTGATGATGAAATTGTTGAAACTCGGAATTATTCTGTAAAGGTTAACAAGAGGAAACAAGAAAAGATTTACGAATTTTCAAATCAAAGTTTTAAAGATGGTTCAAACATCAAAGTTTCGCTAAAATTTTCATTTGAAAAGGGAAAATATGTTGAAATTTTCAATAAATTTTTGGTGAAAAACGTAATAACATTTTTGGAATTAGAGAAAATTTGTGATGAAGAAGAAGATTTGACTGCAAATGTGTTCGATGTGTTAGATTTGGAAAAGGATACTGAAGATTTTATGCCATTTAACCCACTGAGCTCATCGCCACCACTTGACTCTTCCGGAAATGTAGATTACACGGATCTTTATGAAGACCTTACTATGAGGGACATTTATACAATAACGAACCTAGGCACTGATACATCAGGAAACAGCCTAATTGAGTTGGATGTGGATGTCGATAATAGTGCCTTTAATAATACTGATCTTTTAGTAAAAAATAAAAACAAAGATCATTATATAAACATCTTCAACAAAAAAGCTCAATTTGACATTTCTTTAGAAATTGTTGAGTAACTGGATTTGTGTTTATCACAAACCTAAGAATTTTCAAGTTTCTAATACAGGAACAGGACGAGGTATAACATAATCGAATGTGAAGTGTTGGTGATGAGTATAATCATTATTGAGACATTTGCGAATATTACTGTCAGTAAAAGTGATTTTTGGGTATGCTTCACAAAGTCTTTTGATACAATCCGGAACATAATGAGAACGCATTATTTCAACTCCATTCGGGTCTTTCACAATGAATTCATTCTTGGGGTCTCGCTCTTTTTCGCGTTGTCTATCTTCTCCTTTTTCAATCATATTATCTAAATTT
>Ga0181412_1000676_pt1 | contig 14066 bp, 8 predicted proteins | sample 35SPOviralmetaG_FD_130113 | JGI IMG/M metagenome (GOLD analysis project Ga0181412, IMG submission 130113) | Marine viral communities from the oligotrophic San Pedro Time Series (SPOT) site, San Pedro Channel, CA, USA - 35 SPOT_SRF_2012-08-15 | ecosystem: Environmental > Aquatic > Marine > Strait... | reverse complement strand
TACTGCCACCAGTGGTTATCAGATGTTTTAAATGGTAATGATGATGAACCAGTAGGAGCAACAGTTGATGCTGTGAGAGAAGGTGCAAATAATACTTTATACACATTTTGGCGTGGAACACCCTGTACAATTTCTGTAGACATTACGTAGTAATCACTATCATTAGAAGTATCAGTATTCCAACCAGAATAGACTCTGTTTTTTACCCAGTTCTTTCTTTGAATAACTCTTGATACACCACCTGGTAAGACACGGTGCATTGTGACTATATTTTTATATACGTTAATTAAATCTGAATCGGTGACGTTTTCTGAAAGGTCTGAATCATGAAATGGATAATCTTCTGAATCTGTATAAGCAATATACGCATAATAGGTATCATCATTTGAAGTATTACGAACTTCGTCTCTTGCTGATTTTGCAATAAGTGTTTTAAGTTCTGGTGTTATTTTACCAATTGTTGCCATTAATTTTTTCTCTTAAACTCAAGGTTCTCTTTGTAATCAGAGTCAGTAATAGTCCCTAATAGTTGCGTTGTATTATTTATTCCAGCACCAGAAGGATATGTAGAGGAAACAATAATAGTATTTCCACCACCGAGATAGTTTCCAAAAGCTCTAGAGCTTCTTGGTGATTTTACATCTGAAAAACCTCTTACATTTTCAATTGCGAATCTGTTTCTAATTTGGCTATCTCTTATAATTTGATCTGAATCCATTTCTGAGTCTGGAGCAATATACGTAATATTACCTAACGCGACATCTTTACCAGGTATTCTCCAACCTTCATTATATTCTGAGTCTCTTAAAGAATTAAAGATATTATATTTTCTTTCGTAAGCATCTATATCATAATACGTTGTACCATTTTCAACAAATACTAATTCTTTATTTAGTCTCATAGCTGTGTTAAAATCTTGTGACTTACCTATTCTAATTTCTCTTGTTCTATCAATGGCTTGAGCAAAGGTATCTACATCAGTATCACTATCTTTAATTCTGCTATAGTCAATTTTTTCAAAGGTGGAAACTGTTAAAGCATCAAATCTTTGAAAAATATCTTTAGGAATTTCAGAATCATAAACTCTAAATTGTTCAAAGTCTTCATACTTAATTTGTGAAATACCAATTGTCTCAACATTATTATATCTTTTTGCACTATGGAATTCACTTGGAACATAATGTGTTTTAGTATTATTTACTCTTGAAAGACGTGTAATTTCGCTATCATGTTTTTGTGTAGTCATTGAACGTTTAAAGAAGTCTGAATCAAAACCATTTCCTAATATTAATTTACCATCACCTTTTCTTGGTGTGAAGTACATACCAAATTTGACTTTTAAATCTGAATCTGAATCAATTGCACTTCTTACATAATTATAATGTCCTTCACTGTCAAATATAGTCCAAACTTTATGTACTAGCCCCACAGGTTCATAATCAAAGAATGAATTACCTCTTTGAGAAAGAATAGATGATTCTACGTTTCTTTGAGTATAATCGGCAGTTAAGAATGTACCCGAAGCATCATTTGTAGGTGATACAATATTAAATGGGTTAGCACCAAATGCTATGGAATCAGCAAATACAGCTACACCTGCAGTGGACTTATCATTAAAGAAATCATCATCGGCATCAAAGGTAAGATTTGCAACTTCACTTCCAATATCAGTAGTAGGTTTTACAACTTCAGAAGTTTTAGTATCTGCTAAAGTGTTAACGTTTAATTCACCAAATAAGTAAAGTCCAGCTGGATGTAAGGTATCTTTAATTGGACCTCTCCAAGAATTCATATTTAAGTCAGACTGAATGATATATGAATATTCTGAAACTGTAAAGTTATCTCTAAGTACACCACCTGATACTGAACTTAAGAATCCACTTTCATTTAAGAATGTTTTTTCTGTTTCTGTTGTTAATGGAAATTGAACATTAATTTTTGGAGAACCAAACTGTACAACTGTGTTAGATACAGGGAAAGTTTCTTGTGAAAGTTTTGAACCATCTTGTGGATTTACTTTTATAACTCTAAGTAATGCATGAGGTATCTTATCAAATGTATCAATATCACTATCATTTGGAAACTTCATAGAGACATTTAGTGTTGATACAACTTGTTCACTATCAGCTTTACTTAATGTAAAACTAGTACCGTCAGTAGATTTAGTTGTGACTACACCACCATAACCAGTACTTACAAAAGTACCAATATTTTTAGATGTACCTTTACCACTACCATCTGAATCTGCTTCATCAGCTGATACAAAAACTTGTGAAGTATAAGTTTGTGTTAGCTCTGAATCATTTGCAGCTGAATTTTGTAATTGGTTAATATGAAACTTATCTAATCTATAAAGTCTTGGGTCATTAATTTTAACTGGAAAAGCCTGTACAGCATGTCTTGGTAATGGGTTTTGAATAATAGGAACACTAGCATAACCACTTACACCAGAACCTCCTAAAACATTAAAGATTTGGTTTCCATTATTATGACCTAAAGTCGATGAATTAAAAGAATCTGAGTCTAATGCTACAGTTGTTCTATCACTGTCTCTTCCAAAAGAATGTGTTGGACTCCAAGTTCCATGTGAACTACCATCAGTTATTTGACCAAAATGATAACTATTATCACTATCATAAATTTCAGAATCATTACCACGAACGTTTGAAGGATAACCATATTTTTGTCCAGGTTTACCTGCAACTCTTGTGGTTGATGTAATCTTATCCCAACGAGCTGTGGCTGTAGCACCAAGATATCCTGGTTCGGCTCCTGTGATAGATGCTGTTTTTCGTAAATTTCCTCTTCCATCTGAATCTATATTTGTTATAGGTTCTTCCGCACCAGCCCAAGCACTTACCCATCTTGCCCATTTACGTGGGCCTGTTTCACCTTCATTCCAAGAATAATAAGTTGGTGTGACACCTTGAATATCAAACTCTGAATCTGATTTCCATCTTTCTATAAAGTCACTGTCACCATCAGAATCATAATACTTAACACTTCTTATTTTCCAGTTATAATTTTCTGAATCCCACGCCACTGGCATTTTAATTAGTTTAAATTTATTACCACTCTTAAAAAAGTATTTCCTGTTTGATGAATAGTTTACATAATGGTCATCAATTCTTGTTTGATTGTTTAATCCGAATGCAAAGGTTGAACGAAATTTACCTTGAGCATATTGCATACTTCTAATACCATTTTTATGAAACTGAGCTTTATGTTTGTCAAAGTTTCCAGGATAGGAAACTCCTAAAATTATTGAGGTATTAGATAAAATTCCATCTGAATCAAGATCACTACCTGGAGCAAATCTTAGATTAAAGTCACTATTATCTTTACCTTCATACAAATAGTTTGTACCAAGTTCTTCTGTACCAGACCAATATAAAGTATCACTATCATTACAAATACCATCAGAGTCTTCTATTTTTAAATTAATTGTTATGACTTCACTATCATGTCTCATACTACCAGCATCTGAATCTGGTGAAAAGTGTTGGAATTCTACTACGTTTCCAATATCAATTGACTCTTGATTTGCAATTCTTACTGAAAAGGGTGATACAGTTTGAGGTACACCAAATTGGTCTGAATCAAAGAAACCTGTTTGAGGTGTAGATACTTCTAATATTTTACCTACCTCTGATGAAAGACCTCTTGCATCTAATCCAGTTCCATCAGTTGTTCTTATAAAAGGCTCTGGTATATGTGTATATTGTCCTTTTTGAATAATAGGAACTATTACTGGTTCAAAATCTTCAGATAAATAACCAGTTCCTCCTAATCTCACTTGACTTCCATCAATTTCTGTGACAGCACCTTCAGCATCTACGGCTGTTACGAAACCTAAAGCACCAGCACCATCAACACCACCGGGACTAACAAACTCTATAGTATCTCCAACTCTATAACCTTTACCACGGTTACGAATCATGACTCTATCAATTTCACCTGATTGTATTTTAGAAACTTGTATTGGAATACTATTTGCAGTATCATTAACAAAAAACTTATCACCTACTCTAAAACCAGCTCCACCATCTATAATTGACGTATTACCAATGTGATTAAGAAGTTTTACTTTTACTACTTTTGAAGTATCAGTAGAGTCTCTTAAAATTACTTCTCTACCTTTTACTAATCTTCCACCCATATCTGAGTCAGGATTTTTAGTAAGATATAAAGTTAGAACTGTATTGTTATTTTTTGTGACACCAGTAAATGTACCATCAAGAACTGTAAGTATGTTTGCAGATGAATCACTATCTACAGCATCACTATCTAATCTAATTGTAGATAACTCATAATTGAAGTCACCTAAATTAGTCTCATTTAAAACTACTTCAGCTTTTATCTGTGTAAAGGATGTAAAAAGAGATTCAGAAGCTTGTATGATTTGTGTTTTTGGTTCAAATACATCAGCTTCTTTTCCAAATAACATTCTAAATAAAAGCTTAAATGCATTTGGAGTTCCTTTTGCTAAGTATACATCTCTTGCTTTTTTAAATATGATTTCATCTGAAACAGCATTACCTGTAATTGTGAAAGGTGTTAATTGTCTTCTAAAATATTCTTTAAATTCTGTAAGTGTGGTATCAACGTCTCGGTAAGCTTCAGCATTTTGAATTAAGTCACCGGCATTTGGAACTGTTTTAAAAAGATTAAGTGCTGATGTAGAGTCACTATCGTTTTGTTGTTCTAAATATTCATAATATGCTTCTACAAATAACTGGAAGTTCGGATGTTCAGATTTTATGAACTCCGGTAGCTGCTTTTTTATTATTGGCAGTATGTGTTTTGCCATTACTTAGCTCTCGATACATTAAACAAGTTTAGTGAAGCTTTATCATTTTTATCGATGGCTATCACTGTTGAATCTCCGACTGATATTTGTAATAAGTAATTTCCTGAAGTAAGTACATCAAAAGAATCTGGTATAGCTATGAATCCAATCTTTGAATCTTCTGGGTCAAAGTCACTAATATTAACTTCTCCAGTTTCATAGTCTACAGTACCTGCAGTTGTATTTACTATTATGTTATCATCACCGATTACGTCTACTAATCTAAGAACACCTTTACCATCATCCATAAATTTAGAAAATGTATCTCTACCTGACCTTTTAAATTGTGTTGAATTTATTACACCACCAACTGAAGCTTCTCCAGCATAAGGGGCTGTAAATAATCTATTATTAAAAGAGAAAGATGCATTATCTAAAACTCTATTTTTAGCATTTACATCAAACCTTAAATTTATTCTTGGGTTTGCTGATACTATAGATTTATCTAAGTCTAAAATTTCTTGTGTTAGTTTAGATACTGAAAAACTTTCTAAGAAATCACCAATATATGAAGTGTTTAGTACATTGTAAAGTGCTAAAACTTTTGCTTCAAGTACTTCTTTACTCGTAGTTAATTTCGATGCATCATATTGTACAATTGTTTTTGCTATAATTCTTGTAATTTGCGGGTCAACAACCTGTGGCGTTACTGTCACTAGATTAAATTTTGAAAGTATATCTCTAGTAATAGTTAATTTTGCTTGTGCCGTAAGTGCATCACCAGACTTTGGTTTAATAGAAAAGAAAACTTTACCTGGTTTACCTACAGTTTCACCGCCATATACATTTAACGCTTGTATATCAGCATATTCTTTTTTCAAAATTGCTTTATAATCATTTTCAGTCACAGCTCTAAACTGTGCTTGAAAGAAATTAGGTGCATTGTCTTTAATTTCTTTAATAGTTTCTATTGCTCCACCACCTTGAGCTTTTATAGTATTCACTATTGTGATATCATTTCTACCAGCAATTGAAGGTGTGAATGCATTTACTCCATTTGCATCTGAACCATTTGTGACTATATAAGAAACTAATACTTCATCACCAGCATTTAAGGCTTGGCCGAGTATACCATTACCAAACATAATTCTATGTGTAAGGTCTCTAGTTTCTTCTATAAAATAAATTGTACTTAAATTATTAACATCATTAGTACCTTGAGTTTCATTTGACACTGGAGTCCATTTAGAACCATTTACTGAAACCACAATAGTACTTGTGTCTATATTTTTATTTAGTAAATCAAATTTAGGAAAAGAAAGATTAGATGAATTAGGTACAAATCTTTGAGTAATAGAATTACCTTCTACAATTTCAACAACTAAATCTTTTGTGGTACCATTTGTTTCAGAAGCATCATATTGAACTGAATATGCTTTTGTAGTAAAAAAGTTATATGTTGTTGTTCCATCTGAAGCTGTAAATAATGAACCTATTGGAAGTTGATAAAGATTAGCTCCACCAACTTTTGGAATTCTTAATGTGATTGTACCTTTTGAACCACGTGCTGAACGAGGCTGATAATTTAACATCTTAGCAATAGACAATACATTGTTTCTCATAAGAGCTGTATCTAAGAACATCTCATTTACAAGATAGTTTGCAGTTAAGTTATTATAATGTGTATTGTATGCTAAAATATCTACCAGTGTGTTTAATGCTGAACCAGTAAAATCATAGTCGGAAAAAGTAGAATCGTTTTTAAAATATGTAATTATATCTTGTTTTATATCTTTAAAATCTGGATTAGCTACTACCGGTCTTTGGTCTGCCATTTATTACCTCAATCTTTCAAGTACGAGATTTACCTCGTTATTAGTGTTTACATCAAGCAACTCATAGGTAATTCCTATGTTGTATGCATTCGCTTCAACTAAATCTCCGATAGCTATTTTTAATACTTTTACTCTTGGCTCATGGTTTTTTATAGCTGATTCGATTACTCGTCTCATATTTTGTATGGTGATACTATCAACTGGTTCAAAAAGTAAAGCCCTTGCATCAGAACCAAACATCGGTTGAAATGGTCTTTCATAAAAAGATGTTTGTACTATATTTTTTAAAGCTTGATTAATAGCAGAGTCACCTTTTTTCATTACTAAATCGTTAGTAAGTGGATGTTTTGTAAAATTTAAGTCAAAGTCTAAATATTTACTTTTTCGTTGAAATGTCTCTTGTATCGCCATGAATTATTTATTACCGCAGAATAAATAAATCATAAACATGTTTATAATTGGTGATTAATGGCTTATAACGATTCCGAGATAAGACCTTTTCAGACCGACGTAACTGGCTTACGTTCTGAATGGGCAAAAGTCTCTAAAATATATGACAAGCGCGGCATTACCGCAATGGATGAAAGACGTCTCTCTGACGACTTAAAAGCCTATGTCAAATACATAGCCGCCAATATGGACTCCGATACTATCAATGGTATTGATCAAAGAGTAGATTCAGATTCACTTGTACAATTTTTCGGTAAGCCAAACACTTGGAGTCGTTCAAGTGCAATCGAAAATAATACTAACATAGGAGATACTGAATGGGCTAAGGTAAGAAATTTCTTAGATGCTATTCCAGTAGCTTATGATGATGGAGCTGGTAATCAATATACTGGTGCACCTCATGCAGTATTAACTGCAGATTCTGATGGGTCAGCTAAATGGGTAAGTATATTAACATTATTAAAAGGTTATCTATTACATTTTTTAAAGTTTGACCGTGTTGAACTTAGAAGAATGCAAGGTGAACTAAATGTAGTAAAAAATGATAGTGAAGGTTTTAAATCAGTTGCTCAAAACTTACCAGCACATCTAGATTCTGATGGACCCACAGCTACAAACTTACTAGAATCTTTATTAAATTATTTTGACGATACAGCTTTAGGTTTAGGCTTTAATTCTAGTGTCACTACTAAATTCTTAGTACCATTCAACAGAGATATATCTTATGGTGCTATAAGTGTAGATTCAGATACAAATAACCTTGTAGATTCTGATACAAATAGAAATAGATTATATTACATTAGAAGAAAATTAGCTGATACAGTAATTACAGCTATTATGCTAGATTCTGACTATACAGATGCTGGTCACACTAGACAATATGGTCAAAACTTGCTTGCTACTAGATTATTTACTGTAAAAGATAAGATTACTAGAAGAAATGCTCAAATGCATGCTACAAACTTTAACTTATTTTACGAGTACTTACACTTTGACTGGATTGCAAGAGATTCAGAATTCTCTGGTAATGCTGGTGCATCAGGTACTATTGATGCAAACTTTGGTAAAGGTGTACTTGTAGATTCAGATACACAGGGTTATTCTTTAAATTATGATAAACATGTCAATCCAGGTCTAATTAATACTTTAGAAGATTCTGATTATGTTTCATTGCTTGTTAGAAGAAATCAGTTCTTCTGGGGATTCATGGGTCTAAGACTTGGAGCTACAGATTCTGATAGATTAATGTTATTAACTGATTCTGATTACAAAACCAGAGCTACAAGCGGTGGTAAAAAGAAACATACAAATTATTATAATTATCATCCAGGATTTTTAACACGTTTTAAACAAATTAATAAGAGCTTTACTGAAAGAGTAATGCTTGGTTATCTTAATCGAGATGTAGATTCAGATAATAAATTGCATAGGTCTAAAATATGGCAGCCATTAAGTGAATATGTCAGAAGTAATGATAGTGATTTAGAAAAATTTAGAAGAAGTATACTAACTTCTATGAATGATTCTGATAGAATTACAATAGCAAATGATATTGTTATGAGAGCTATTGATTCAGATTCAGATGATGGCCTTGCAATAAAAAATAGATTAACTGATATAGTTATCAATCAACTTATAAATCAAGACTCAGAAAACAGTTTAATACAAAGTGTTGCTAGAAAAGAAATTCTTAAAATGGATTCAGATTCTGAGTTAGTTTCAAGAACATTTACACACTTACTTAATAGAATATCTGAAAGTGCAGTAGCATCTGACTCAGATTCTATGGGCAGAGATTCTGACCTAAGAGTAAGATTTGACAATTTAATTTTAGATAGAGTACAAAGGCTAGATTCAGATGATTTAAACAGTGGTACAAATTTAAAATCAACATTACGTAAAAACTATATACAAACATTTGATTCAGATTCTGATTTACAAAAACGTACTGCTATAGGTGCTATCCAAGCAATGAGAGATGATAGTGATATCCTTAAAACTCAACTTAGTACATTACGAAGTAAATTAAAAACAATTACACAAGAACATATTGTACATGATTCAGAAGGCAGTTATTCATCATTCCAATTTACTATGCCTAAAGGAAATCATCCACCTACAAATACTGATGTAGCTGTATTCTTAAATGGTGTATTACAAATGAATTCAACATCACAAAATAAACTTGGTACAGCAGCCGTAAATCATACTGTAGATATATCATCATCAGCTGTATCAGCCGCTGGAGTGATTACACTTAACTTTGCTGTTAACGTTCCAATTTCAGATGTCATAACAGTAAAATATACAACTTATCAGAAATAGGATAAATAGAATATGGGAACTAAGACAAGAGATTTATCAAAACTAGGAGCTGGTTTTGTTGTAGATGGAAATAAATCACGTATTGATAGTGATAATACAATTGAAACATTTACCACATTATCTGTAAAAAGAGATAATTCTAGTTATAACTCTGGAAAAGACAGTGATATATTTGTTGTAAATCCTGACCAAGCAAATCCTACAATTGAAACCAGACACTCTACAAAAATTAAAGATAAACTTGTATTTGATAAAGTACAAAAAGATGCTAATAGAAATGTAGCAGTAGATACAGCAGCAACAGTCAATTTACGTGCAGGACAACACTTTGATAGTGATTTAATAGATGCAGTTGTAGATGCAGTAATTGCAAAAGGTAGAAATGATTTAGATAAAGTAAATAGTAATTATCATCCTAAATTAGCACAATTACAAGCTGAGATGGCTACAAGGCTTATGAGCGATATGAATGCTGATAAAGGACCTACAGTTGGACAGTATTTAAGATGGACAGGTAATAAGTATGAACCACAAGACCCTGATGCAACTGGTAATTTTACTATTGACTTTCAATCAGCACAGGTTTCACCACAAGCTATTACAGATTCAGATACTAAAATAGGTTTTTCAAAAGTAATTTCAAATGCAAATGCTTTAGTATTTGTAAATGGTCACTTACAGCCAGTGGATTCAGATGCATTTGGTGATGGTCAATCTCCAACTGGTGCTGGTACATCTACAAGAGATTCAGATTCCGACAAGTATGCAATTATTGATTATAAGATACTTGCAAATGTCACAACAAAAGATGTAGACCAAGTAGTATCAGGTCCAGCAGATGCGATTAAGTTTTATGGTAGTTTAAAAGCAAATGATGAAGTATCAGTTATATCACCTATTGATGAAACTATAGCTCACTTTTATAAGAACTTTAGATTTGCCGACTCAGACTTTGTAGTTCTGCGTAAATCAAGAAGAGCTGATTTAAGTGCTAATGGTACACACCAAACATTTAGAATGATTGATTCAGATATTTACAGTGATTCTGATTTAATTGTTTCAAGAGTTGGTGGTAATCCTCTTATCTTCTTAAATGGTATTAACTTATCTCAAAAACAAGGAGACTTTTATTTCTGGGATTCAGATTCTGACCAAGTAAATACATATAAAACTTCTAGAGTAATAGCATTTGATTCAGACCAATTCTTAAAAGATTCAGATGAATTATCAGCTGTATGGATAAGAAACGTATCAAACCAATTAGGTGGAAACAGATTACCTTCCGAAGCATTCCAAACATTAGAACATACATTTACTGTAAATGATTCAGACCACCCAGGATTTGCTACAGGTTTAGTAGATTGTTCACCAGTATTACAAACATCAAATGACCCATTCAATGTACTAGTATTTTTAAATGGTGTATTATTATCACAAACACCTGTCTTAGAATATCAAGTAAATGGAAATGATATATTGTTCCCATCTAGACTTAATGTTAATGACTTTGTAGCTATATACTCATTTAGTGGTCCAACAGCTGGAGTAAGTACTTTAGGTCAATTATCAAATGTTGATGAGGCTGTAGATGGTCAACAACCAAGCATAGGTGAAGCACTAGTATATTCTGGTGGTCAATGGACACATCAATTCTCTGACCAAATTAAAGAAACACCACTAACATCAGCTTGGATGAGAGTTTCATTTGATTCAGATAATGGTCCTAATCCTAATAAGATTATTGATAGAGCTACTTATGGATTTGATTCAGATCAACTAAAATATTCAAGACATTCAGAAGGTGTTTATTTCTTCTTATTAGATTCAGAAGTAGTACCAGTAAATGATACAAATGGATTCTATATGTCCATGGCAGTGTCAACTTGTGCACCACAGGGTCAACCTATATTTTCATCAATAGATGCTCAAGGTGCAAATGCAGTAGCACCTGGTCCAGGAGCCGATTCAGAAACTGGTAAAACAATAGATGTCTTTGGTGGTAAACCATTAATTGCAAATCCAAACAATAGAGCAATCAGAGTACGTACGTGGGATGCTAGTTCTAATCCAATTGACCCAATACAAATGAATGTACAAGTCTGGTTTAAGCGACAGTCTGGATAATAAATATAGTAGGAGAAAATATGGCAAAGTCAAAAACTAGAAGATTCGCAGAATTACCAAATTTAGTACAACAAGATGCGAATGCTAATATAACGAATATCATTACACAAGGTATTACATCAAACACTTTGACAGTAAGTGGAAATGTAAGTGCTGGTGATGGAGCGTTTAATAGTTTATCTATGACTGGCTCTCTAGGAAGTGTACAAAGTTTAACATCAAATGATAGTGTCACTGCTGGAAGTTTTGTCACAACAGTAATTCATACAGGCGTGGGCACTGTCACAGTACCTACTGCAGGTTGGATAGCTGGTTCACAATTATCCATAGTCTCTAACGGTACACTAACAATAGATTGGGGAACCAGTGCTAAAGGAACATCATTAGGCAATGCTGCAAAGATGGCTTCAGGAACTTTTGACGGAAGTAAATGGTTCTTCTCTGAAGCATCGGCAGGGTAAAATGCATGTACTTACTCAATACTATAAAAAAATAACTTCAGACCAAGTAGGTTTTCTGCTTGAACCCTCAGAACAAGAAAGAAACAATGCTACATCCGTAGTAATTGAAGTGCCTGAAGGTATCAATATTACATCATTACCTGGTGTAGCAGCTCTCACAATTCCTGAATTTCCAAATGCTAACTATATTAAAGTAGTAGTTAACGGAAATATATTAGGTGCTGGAGGATTTGGTTCTGGTGGTGGAATAGAAAACAATACAAGAAATACACAAATTAGACCGTGGGGAAGTGGTCTTGTAAGAGGCGGTGGTGCTTCAACAGGTGCTGTAAGAGATGCCTTTAATGGACCTGTAGATTTAGTAAATGGTAATAAGAGTGACTTGCCAAGAATCTTTAATTTTTAGGATGATATGTCAGATAAAATTTCAAAAACTAGAAAAATCGCAAATGCGGTAAACCCAAACGGTCCTGGTGGAAAGTTCTTTTTATCAACTGACTCTGATGCAATACTTTTCGGTAATAAAAATAATACATCATTAAAACTAGGTACAATTAATGTAGGTACTGATGGTGACCGTACACATTTTACAAGAACATCAAGAAATCTATTATTCCCACTAAATAACAGACCAGATTCAGACCACTTTAACAGATTTTCATCTACTAATCTACCATCTGCTAGACCATTTCAAGATGCAATCATTGGTAGTGACTCAGATAATTCACTTACAACTTTTAAAGGAAACTTCTTTCTTGGAGAAGATATAGGTGGTTATTTGTTAGATGACTTTACAAACCGCCATAGAAAATATCCTTTAGATTCTGATATGATTTTTGGACATGGAACAGGTTCACAAGCAATTGCTTATCTTGAAGGTAGAAAAATAAGTAGGTTTAAAACTCGTGGTGGTATCATGTTTGGTAGAAAACATGGTGGTCAAACTATGAATATTGCAAGAGTATCAGGTGAAAATACACCATTGCAATTCGGATATCCTAAAACTGCTGGTAATGTACATGATTCTGAAAACACTGTATTCACAAGTTTTGGTACTTTAGACTTACAAGGTAGAACTTTATTCAAATCAACTGATGTGAATTTAGGATTTTTAGGACATGATTCAGATTCAGATAATGGTTTTGCATTTGAATATAATAGTTCAGGAAATACAGGTTCTTCTAAAACTATGAGTGCTCAAAATGAACAATCAATGAGCTCATTTATACAAGGAAAACAAGTAGGACATAAATCATATGTAAATATGACAGGTGCTACATTAACAGGAACTGGCACATTTAAGTTTGCACCTATACATAATTCAAGTGGAACAATAGTAAGAAATTCATCATTAAGTGTATCTGATATTAGAGATTCAGATGGCACACTAACAGCAAACCATTCTGGTAGTGGTCATAATATAATGACTGTAGATAGTGATGGATTCACTATAGGCTCCACAAACGTTTCTATACCTAGTAAGTATAACTTAACTATAATAAATGCAGCTGGTTCAACAGTTGCTACAATAAAGTTTATAGACCCAAGTTAGGATTAAATAGAATATGCCACAGAAGAGTAAAACAAGAAAACACGCAGATATAATCAGTTCATTAACATTTAATGATGCTGGTGATTTAACAGGTTTTGAAAATCCTCAAAGCATCACATTACCTGGTTTAGAAGTCACAGGTAATTCTATATTCAATGGTAATATAGGTGTTGTAGGAAATGCAGTATTTACTGGTGCTACTATTGATATAAAACAGGGTGGTATTTTTCTTGGTTCTGATTCAGATAGTTTTAATGGTACTGCAATATTCTATGGTACTGATTCTGATGATGTATGGACAAACTATGGTACAACAAATCAAATAGGTAAAACATATCTCAGAGGAAATGTAGATGTTGAAGGAACACTTAATGTCAAGTCTTCTGGAACAATTACATTTAACTCAAATGTCACCATACCTAATTTAACTATGAACTCTGGTTCTACACTTACTTCTACAGGTAAGTCTACATTTACAAATTTGACAACAGCTAACTTCACACTCGGTGGTACAACTGTATCTTCATTTA
>Ga0181412_1000674_pt1 | contig 14076 bp, 7 predicted proteins | sample 35SPOviralmetaG_FD_130113 | JGI IMG/M metagenome (GOLD analysis project Ga0181412, IMG submission 130113) | Marine viral communities from the oligotrophic San Pedro Time Series (SPOT) site, San Pedro Channel, CA, USA - 35 SPOT_SRF_2012-08-15 | ecosystem: Environmental > Aquatic > Marine > Strait... | reverse complement strand
CTAGCAACGAATGACGTTGGTGGTCGTATCTATGTTTCTCAAACAATTGGTAGTGATCTAAATGATGGTCGTTCTGCAGTAAACCCAGTTCGTTCTATCAAGAAAGCGGCACAGCTTGCATGGGCGACTCCTGGTGTCAAGGAGACTCTTATTGTTTCTGGTGGTGACTATGTAGAAGATAACCCAATTTCTTTGCCGCCCGATGCATCGGTTGTTGGTGATAACCTTCGTCTTGTAATTATTAGACCTGCAAATGCTGGTAAGCACATCTTCAAGTTTGGTGATAAGAACTATGTAACTGGTGTTACATATAGAGACCAAATTGATTCCAATGGTGACTCTGTTGAGACCTGGGATTTTGCTATGGTCTTTGACGACAAGCAAAGAATTATCATTGACAAAGAAGCAAATGGTGACTTTGGAACCGATTTTCCAATCGGTCATCAAATTTTTGGACCACAACAGTTCAATGTTCTATTCCAAAATAATACAGGTCTCTCGACTTTACAAACAGGGTTAACAGTAAAGGGTATTAATACTGGCGCTAGAGCAAAAATTATTGGTGTTAATTTTAACACAACTACTGGAGCTAGCGCATTTGTAACTGGTGATATTAACGTCCAATTGATTGGCGGTTCTTTCGTTGAGGGTGAGAGATTTGAATATATTACTTCCGCAGGTGCGGGTTCTTCACTTTCTCTAACAGTAACACAACAACAGGGCGACAACAAACTCAGGTTAACTACTGATCCAACATCGGTTATTCCTCCAGGAACTTTTATTCAAATTGTAGCTACTCCATCTAGTGGTGCTCCATTTACAGGATTTTATGAAGTAGAGTCTATTGATAGCACTCTTTCTGCTAACAATATTTGGGATGTAACATTCTTCCCTATTCTAAATGCTCCAACATGGAGTGGAGATGGTGTTGGTGGTAGTTATACAATTAACTCTGCTACTCCTGTTAATGAATCAATTGATACTACTTCTATCAAGTCGATTCGTGCTGAAGGTGAGGTTGTTTCTGTTGACGAAGACTATACTACAACTCTGCCAATTGTAAGACTTGATTTTTCTTTACAAGGAGATCCTAGTATTACTACAGGAGGATTCCAAGAAGAACAATTTGGTAGTGCAGAAGATATTGGCGGTGTTGTTTTCTATACTAATGCTCTTGTAGGTAGAACAAACACTCACGAATTTAAGGAGGGTCAGGAGATTTTAATTGAAGGTCTCCCAACTTCTTCTCCCGATCTTTCAGTACTTAACGGAAAACAAAGAATTTACAAAGTTCTAGATGACGCTGATGGTCGTGCTAGAAGATTTGTTATTCCCAAAAAAATGCCGGGAGTTACAGACGCCAATTTTGATCCAGGTGGATTTGCTGTAGCTAAAAATTCTTCAAAAGTAGTTACTTTATCTCTACTCAACTCTCCAAACACATTCCCTCTTGCTACTCCAGTAGAGAGAAGATTCCAAGATGCATGTGTATTTTTAAGAAACAACATCGACTTTATTGCTGATGAAGTTGTTGGAATTATTAATTCGGAATTTAAAACAGATCATTATTCTGCATACAATATTAGTGGAAATTCATTTGATATCTACCTAGGTCAAACTACAGCAACACATACTTATATCTCAGGTGGCACTGTAACATTTGGAGGAACAACTTATAACATAAGTGGATTTACTTACGATAATATTGTAACTGGTGTTGCAACCGTCACAACATCTACTTCAGTAGCAGGTTTAGCAGAAGATAGTATTGTAAAACTAGCAGATATTCTACTAGAATGTGATACAGGACAAAAAATATATCCTTCATACAGTTCTCCTGATAGCACAGGCAACGATGGAGACGAACAATGCCGTGAAGACACAAGGCATTTTATTAATGCTCTAATCAGAGACCTCGAATTTGGAAGCAACCATAACATTATTGAAGCAGCACAGAAGTATGTTGTTAATGATGAAATCGCATTTATTCAAGATGAAATTATTCAATGTGTTCGTGCCATTGAATATGCTAGAGAACTAGCAGTTTATGCTATGCGAAATTGGAGAATTGGCAATGGTACTGTCAATGACACAATTTATGTTCCTCGCCATTCTAGTGTAACAAGATATTTTGATGATACAGTAATCACATCTACATCACTCTTAAACGCTGACGGAACAGCAAACAATACTGGATTTGCTTGTAATGATGTAAGAGCTGCAATTGATACCCTTTCATTCCTCTGGGTTGATGTTATTTCCAAGAATCAATCTGGAACATACTTAGATGCTGCATATTTAATAGCTAGAAACAAAGATCTTATTGCAGATCAAGCACTTGCAGATACAGAAACACAATATCCTTCCTTAGGTCTTTCTGATATTAACCAAAGAAAGTGCCGTAGAGATGTCAGACTTGTTCTTGATGGACTTATTAAGGATTTGGTATTTGGTGGAAACAAAGGAATTGTAGAAGTTGCCGAACTATATTTCACAGGAACTCAATTAACTGGTATCCCAGAAGCACAACGTGCCGAAACAGTTTATGCTTTCCAAAGAGTTAAGCAATATGCACAAGACGCTGTACGTAACTGGACTGGTGGTGATGTAATTAGCACAACACCAACTGGAGCAACCTATGATGCAAGTGTTGGTACTGTAACTGTAACGTTCCCAGACCCATCTACAATACCAACTACTAGCGATAGAATTGCTTTTGCAGAAGAAGCACTTACGTTTAGTTGTACTTTTAATGGAGTACCTGACGATCATGCAAGTCCTCTTAGGTTTGATTCCAACTACGGTCAAAGTTATGCTATCAGCAATGTATCTTCTAGTGGTGGTGCTACAACCGTAACATGTCTTGTACCAAATGCTGGTGCTGCATCTGGATCCACACATGCTTTCTCAAGTGCGAAATCTGATGCTACCATTCTCATCTACGATCCTGTAACACTTACATCGCCAATTCCTAAATTTGAAGATTGGAATATTCTTCTTTATGGATCACAACCTCTTTGTACTAATGTTACATCTTCAATCACTACGGAGATGGATTTATTTGAAGACATTTTAGATGGAACTCTTCTCCCTGGTGCTACAGCAAAAACAAACGGAACTTTATATAATACATCAAATATTATTACATATTCTGATAGTTTCATTAATGATGCTAGTAATAATAGAATTGCAATTCGTGGTGACTATGATGACTATCCAATCATTGAAGCATCACCATATACCCAGAACGCATCTGTTATCTCCTTCTTGGGTGGTAGCGGTGCTGAGGTTGATGGTGATAAGGTCAAGCAACCTAACTGCCCCTTCCCTGGTCTTGAGTTAGACGGAACTGCATCCTTCCCCAACCAGGGTAAGTCGATGGTTGCGGCAGCATTCACGATCGTTTCTTTTGGTGGTACAGGATACAAGATTATTAATGACGGTTATACCCAGTTAGTTTCAGTCTTCGTTATTTTCTGCGAAGATGGCGTTCTTTCTGAAAGTGGTGGTTATGCTTCTATCACAAACTCTGCTACCAACTTTGGACGTTTTGCTTTAAGGGGAACTGGTTTCCGTAAAGACCCATATGCATTTGATATCGCAACTGTTTCAAATGTTTCTTCTACTCCAACTGGTAGAACTATCCTAACACTTAGTGGACTTGGTAGAGAACCATTGGAGCATTATGTTGTCAAGATTGATGGATATGAAAACACAAATCCAAATATCGAATACTTTATTGATGTTGTTGCCGGAGTTACTGTTGGACCACCTTTCTCCGCTCAGTTAACTATTGATGATGGTACTGGTGGTGCCATGGATCTTACTGATAAGGCAACTGGCAATCCAGTATCCACAAGTGTCTTACAAGGTAAGACAATTAATCTACACAGACCATCTATTGTTAACTCTTCTTCTCATACTTGGGAATTTGCAGGTTCCGGAACTAACTACTTAGCTCTTCCTGAGAACGGTGGAACTAAAATTGAAGCAAACGAGCAAGTTTCCGAAAACTATGGCAGAACATATGTTTCTGGTACGGACGAACTAGGTGACTTTAAGGTTGGTACTTTCGCTAGAATTGAGAACAGAACTGGTAACATTACCTTTACAGGTACAGTTACAATCTCGGAAGTTGAATTCTTAAAACTGAAAGGTGGTACAGTTGTTGTTACTGGTTTCGACGCATCTAATACACTTGGTGGTGCTAACTCCAGCGACTCTAAACTACCTACACAGAAGGCAGTTAGAGACTATATCACTAACAACCTTGGACCATACATCAACAAACCATATTCTACGAACGCTGTTCCTAGAGCATTGGTTGAACTTACCGATTCTGGTAAGATTTCTATCGACCAGATCCCAGCACTCAGACCTTTCCAAGTATACACTGTTGCCGACCAGGCAGAAAGAACTGCTATCGAAGGAGCACTTGCTGGTGATATTGCGATCCAACAGGATACATCCACATCATTTATTCTAAACCAAGATAACGACAGTCTATTCCTTGGATTCCAACCAGATCCAGCACTTGCATTCACTATAGGAAATATTTTTACTGGAAGCGTATCTACTGGTGCTATTCAGGCAACCGAGTATAGAGAAGGTGTTGTTTATCAAATCAATATTACTGACGGTGGTTCTGGATATACTGTTGCTCCTACTGTTACGTTTGCAGGCGGCAATCCTAGCGCAGGTGCAATAGCAGCTAATGCAACTTGTACTATCGCAAACGGACAAGTTGTAACAGTAACCATTGAAAATTTTGGTGGCGTACAAGGTGGTAAAGGATACACTACTACACCAACTGTAACATTCTCCGCTCCTGCTGGTGCTGGAACACAAGCACAGGGTAATGTTCTACTAGAAAGTAGATTGTATGGTTCTATTGTTAATAATATTAAAATTGTAGACACAGATACTTTTGAAGATAATACATCTCCAACTGCAAATACAATTAATATTAATAGAGTTATTAACACATCTTCGTTTAATGTTAACAATTGGGTATCACTATCATCTAACCAGATTGCTGCGACAGACATCACATCTGGTGTTATTGAAACAGATAGACTTGCATCTGGTGGTGCTGCAAACTCCTTTACTTTCCTTAGAGGAGACCAGAACTTTGCTTTAGCAGTTCAGTCACTTAAGGGTGCGGAAACAAGATATTTTGCTCCTCTGGCAGCACAGTGTTCTACCGGATCATCATCGATGATCTTCGTAACAAACTCGGATGTTCTAATCGGACATGAACTTAAAACATCAGTAAATGGTATTGCAGCAAATACAAATATTAATGGTGTTGTCACTGCTGCTGGATTAACAACAATTTCCCTCAATAATCCAGTAACACAAGACATTCCATTAGGAACTATTATTGAGTTTGAACGTGGCGGATCTCCTCTTACGTTTGAATCAACTTTCACTCAAGGTGGATTTGTAGATTCTGTAATTGTTGCTAATGGTGGCGGCGGGTTTACTAATAATCAATATTTTGACGTACCACTTACAGGTGGCACAGGCACAGGTCTTAAAGCAAATATTGTTGTTGCTGGAGGAGAAGTTACAGAGCTAACTGTTACAGATGGTGGTAGTGGATATAGTGGAGACTTCACTATTGTAAATGCCCCAGTCGCTATTGGAACTGGTTCAAACCTTATTTTACAAGCAAAAGTTTCTACTGTCAATAGACAATTTGCAAACGTTGCTCTTGATATTCAGAGAGTATCTGATCTTACTATTTCAGCTGACCTCTATGGAACAATTGGTGTTGCAAGATATAAGAAATCTCAGTTTAACATTGGAACAAAAGGTAACGGTTCTATAGAACTTAAAACTGGCGCAGATAGTGGTCTTGATGCTGACTTGTTAGATGGCGCACAAGGTTCTTTCTACACAAATGCAGGTAACATAACCGCAGGTACATTATCACCAGATAGACTTGCTGGAACATACAACATCAGTATTTCCAACCAGTCTGGTAGTACAATTAGATTATTAACTGGTACTAACAACCCAGCATCTTCTTCAAATCCAAACTTTTTCCAACCAGGTCTCGTTTCAAATACTATCTTTAATAGTGCTAACGCACTCAATGATGGTGGAACAAGAAATATGGTTATCACCCTCAGATCAGGTGGTACTGGATTTGATGCTGGTTTTGGTGGAACAAGGCAACTTGCATTCACTGATAATGATAACATGTATCTCCGTGGATCGGGCACAGGTCAAACCTCTTGGGGTTCCTGGGCGAAGATCTGGAGCTCACTGAATGATGGTCTTGATTCTGGTCTTGATGCTGACAAGTTAGATAACAGACAAGGAATTTGGTATCAAAATGCATTAAACATTAACTATGGTACATTATCAACCGAAAGATTACCTAGATTTATCGAGTCTACTAGAGTAAGAGATTCTTTAACTGTTAAGTCATTTTCTGGATTCCCAAGATATCAAATTTATTTCTCTGGAAAAATTCTAGATACATCTGCAACTGGCGATTTTACACCAGGCAATCCAATTAACCTATACAATGCAAACGCTCAAGGTGTTGGTAGTTTTACTATTGATAACGTTGTTACTAATGATGATCCTGTAGACAACTTCAATGATTACACTATTTTAATTGGTAGTCTAACATCAGGCAATTTTGTTGGAGCACTTACTGCAGGTACTGCTTCAAATAGAGTTGAGTTTGAAGACTTCTCTATTATTGACGGTAATACTATTGATGTTGGTAAGTTAGAAAGTGATGGTGGTACAGCACTATTGAAACTAGGAAGAATTGACGGTCAAGCATCTTCTCCGTCAATCTACTTTAGATCCTCTGTAGCTGTTCCTAGTTCTAATTCTGACGATCACAGAACAGCATCAATTATCGCTGCAGGCGGAAACGCTACTGCAAACTCAGGTACTCTAAATGCTCTAGTTGGAAATGCGGATGCATTCACTATCAACAATCAGAAAATTTGGAACGAAGGAAATGTAATCTTTAGGACTGCAAATGTAGCAGATTCTGCTGTTATTCGTGATAGTTCTGGTAATTTCTCTGCCGGAACAATTACGGCAAACATCACAGGTGCTTCTTCACTGAACGTCCTGAAGGCAGGCGATTCCATGACTGGTTCGCTAATCATTACTGGTGCTGGATCTAATCTATCTGTCTCTGGTAATGCTTCCGTCACAGGAACTACATCATTAACCAATGACCTGAATGTTGATTCTGGTGTTCTATTCGTTGATGTTTCTGCTAATGAAGTTGGTATTAACGCTGGAACTAGTCCATTATCTACTTTAGATGTTCGTGGCGATGGTGGTATCTTTGTTCGCTCTATTACAAATGCTGTTGGAGCAAAAATTAGATTCTGTGATGTTTCATCCGACCAATCTCAAGTTGGCACACTGAGATACAATCATTCTGATAGTCAATCACCAAACTCTGAGTATGGTGAAGGATTTACTCTCGAAGGTACAGAACCAGATTTGTACTTGCGTGTTGTTGGTGATATCATCGCATCTAGGTATGTTGGTATTGGCATCAATCGTGAACCAGACTTTGATTTGGAAGTTGATGGTACGGCAAGGTTCTCTGAAACCGTACAGATTAGTAATACTGGAAATGGTAGATTAAACTTCTACAACAACTCTGCTACAAGATATTGGAAGGTTGGTAGCAATACTCAATCTAATAACTTCTTCACGTTTGAATCTTCTGATTCTGCTGGTAGCACTACGTTCACTGGATCTCCTGCTCTTGGAATTAGCGGCGTTAATAATGCTGTTACAATTAATACAACTTCCACGTCAGGTGTCGATCCTACTGACGGATCTACAGTTAGAAATTATAAGTTGAATATTCAAGGAGATATGAATATCAACGGTCAGTTGTTCCAGAACAATGCTGAGTTTGTAACTTCTAGATGGACTGAAGCATCTAACGGTTCGGACATCTACAGACTATCTAGAGTTGGTGTTAATAAGGCAGATCCAGCATATCAATTACATGTTCTTGGTTCTGTTAATATCGAAGGTCAGGACTTTGTTAACCAAGCAAATAACAGAGTTCTTTATGCTAATGGTATCAAACAATGGATTGATACTTATGGTACATTTAAATCTAACAGAAACTTTGTTGATGAAAATATCACAGTCCCCAACGGATACAATGCTGGTAGTTTTGGACCCATTACAATAAATAATGGTGTTGTTATCACTGTTGCTGATGGTGGTAGTTGGAACATTGTATAAATACAACGATAGGAGATCTCAGTATTCATGGCATCTGAATTAAGAGTAGACCAGCTTAAATATACAGCTGCTGGAAGTTCTACTACACCAAATATTTCACTCAATACAGATGGTTCTGTAACTATGGGTGGGGATCTTGACATTGGATCAAACGATCTACTAGTTAACGGTCAACCATTCTCGACATTACCAACGCAAGTTGCTAGTGGTGATGGTGCTACTGTAGGCGCTGTACTTAAATCTGATGGTACAAATGCGTACTGGGAAATTATCGTTAACTTTGAAGAAGGTTTTGCAATTACTAGAGGTTATCCTGCAGCAGGATATCAAAGTTCTAGTTCTTGGAAAAACGTAAATAGACTACAACATTCTACATTTACGATTACTAACTTAGGTGATCTTATTACGTACTCTGACGCATATACGGCAGGGGCACAAGACTCTAATATGAGAGCATATATTTACTGTACTGGTGATAACTGGAACACAAATAGTACCAGTGTTTCCACATTTAGTATGGCTACAGAAACTAATGCTGGAACTGCTACTAGTATGTCAACAGGAAGAAACAGAACTTCCGTGATGAAGAGAGACTTTAAGTATGCTTATGTTGTTGGTGACAACGGAGATAATCCAGATAGACATGATCTAGTAACTGGATCAGTCACCACAATTTCTGGATCTGGTGGATCTGGTGGTAATAATCCAGCATGTGGTTATGGTGAAGATAATGGCATGTATAAGCAAGGAGGTAATGGATATCTATTCCAGTTTGCTACACAGTCATGGACTTCTTGGGGTTCTCCTCCAGGAACAGATGGAACTAATAAAACCTGTAGTAGTAGAAAAGGATTTTCTTACTGGAATGAGGCAGGCGGTTATCAAACTAATACTGCTATGACAAGAAGAGATACTTCTTCTGGTTCCAACCTCGCATCTGTTGGTAAACCAGGAACTACAGGAGAAGAAACTTTCCATACAGGCATGGATTATGGTTTTATGAACGGTATGTATAACGGCGCTCAGAATAATACCGGAGGATCAATCAACTATTCCACTCATAGTTTTTCCTTTAGTTCTTCACTTAATCGGTCTGGACCTGGGGGTACAGCTTCTGGTGCTGCTATGGAGTATGGAACTCTAGCAAACGGATATTCAGGAGTCTAAGTAAATGAAAAAATATTTTATCTGTAAAAGTACATTCGACGCTACAATATTGAGGTCGTTTGAACCAATTAATAATATTCTAGATTGGAATTGTTTTTCTGTAGACGAGGGAGAGGTTGCTGCTCTCCCTGGGTATGCGGTGGAGTTAGGCAAAGATATGGCAATCTTTGGTACTAGAGGTTGGGGTGATATCCGTTCTACTATCAAAATTTCTGCTTCTGATGCAGAATTAAATGAAGAGTTTGATAACCTTTCTTACTCTGATTTTGCTACGTCTGCTAAGGTAGCAATTCCCATGACAGAAACAAGATATAATACTGTCATGAGAACAATGAAGTTATTTGCTAAAGTTATTATTGAAGATACTTTCAACAAAAGATTTGAAGCACTAGATGAAGGTGTATCTTCTTTAGAGAAAAAGAACTGGGAGTACCTAGTATCTGATATTGAGAATGATACCGATTTCATTTTATCTTCTCTTGCAGATGCAAAAAGTGTTACTGTAGATCAACTAAAGACATCTGTTACCGAGAAAAGAAATTTTTATAGAGTAGCATCTAAAGATTTATTTGTCTCAATGAATACTTTGAAAAAAGAGTTCTATAATTGCACTACAATTAGGCAACTAAATAGACTATATGAGGATAAGATGGGAATTCCAATGCCATACGAACAGGCAAGGGAAGACAGTAGAATTGATGAAACATCTAAATCACAATTACCCGTTTCTCCTGGTATTACATTCTAAGTTATTATTTGATTTATCATGGTTACAACCGAAGAAATTTTTGAACTTGCCAAGAAGGTTGCTATTGGCATGTCAAAAAACCAGATTGATGATTTTGTAATTAAGTCACATGTCACAGGAGATAGGCAATTAAAGCAAGTTATGCTTGAGATTGAAAATCGATTGCATAGCTTTGAGAAAATGAAAATTGGCAAGAGAAAGAGTATTCTTGCATATAAAATTGCTGAGGACAGACTTTCAAATGCAGATGGCAAATTTGCTATAGAAGAAGCAGAGATTGATGTTGATGATACTAAGTTAGACTTAGAGATGTGGGAAAGAAAAATAAATCAACTCCAATACGAGTTAAATGTATTTGTGGAACATATCCAAGAAGAAATTAACACTGTCGAAGAATTAAAAACTGCTTCTGAGTGGAACGAAGAAGAAGAAAGAAAGTATTGGATTGCTAGGATGGGTAAACAAGCTGCCTTAGATCTGATAGCAAATGGTAGAGTGGGTACAGGCAACTTAGACTCTATTTCTATGATGAAACAAGAAGATCAAATTGCTATCCTTGATGTTGCATCTCAGTATTCATGTCTCATGAAACTTTCTATGGATAAAATTACCGGACAAACTCAAAAATATTTCCAAGCATATGCTGAGTCTCCCGATGTAAACATTCCAACATTCCATGGAATTGAAGAAACATTGAACGTACCATTACTAGATAAAATTAAGAATGAAATTAATGCGAAGTATCTTCAGTCTACCGATCAACCCGAAGAGTGATTGGAAATTTACACAAGATTATTTTATTCCGTTTCTGAAAAAGAATAAAGATCTGATCTATGATTTGTACTTTACCTGCCGCATCGAACCATTCGGTCAAGATGCGATGGGAGATATCTTTGTCAAAGATCCTGTAAGGGGAACTACCATCAATGCATTGTGGATTACAGAGCAGACTGGTATTCCCCTTTCTGCTACTTTCAATAATATGTGGGTAAGACCAGATCAAAAAAATTTAAATTTATGGATTGAAAATTTCAAACCATTATATGATAAAGGTATTCATATTGTAACTCTACCACATACAACATGGGTGTCTACAGGTCAGATTCAGAAAGAGTTTCCTGAACTGTATATTAAGAATACTATTTTACGTGAGGTTACTAGACCCAATGAGGTAGTTGCTGCAGCAAAAGCAGGGTTTAATTATGTCAATCTAGACAGAGACCTGATGCGTGATAGAGAGCAACTAGAACGTATCATGGATGCCAAAGAATATTGTGCTTCTATTGGAAAACCAGTAAAGCTTTCTTTACTTGCTAATGAAGGATGTTGGGGTGGTTGTCCTATCATGCCAGAGCATTACCAATTCAATGCTACTAGGTGTGGAGATGGTCCACAATATTTTAATGATGCCATCAGTAGAGTCTCTTGTTCCACATGGCAGTATGAAGATGCTGCTGTGTCACTTAAGGCAGCAAACATTCCACCTTGGAGAGAAGACTGGCAAGAGTTTCTTGATCTAGGTATTGATGTATTCAAGATGCATGGACGCGAGAGCATGATGCGTCTGAGAGAGTCTATGGATATTATTGAGAGATGGAATAGAGAAGAAGAACTGCTCTTCCCACAGCTCGATCCATATATGGAAGATCTTGATATGAAAGATCGTCCTATTGATATCTGGAGAGACAAAATCAAAACATGTAAGTTTGATTGCTGGGATTGTAATTATTGTGAGTCTGTTGTTGACGCACACCTCAAAAAGCAAGATCGTAATTTACACCCATACATTCAACGGTGTCTAGATTCCATTGACAAAGCAATAAAGAACGAATCTAAATTTAATCATGACATCGAAGGTCTGTCGTCTAATACTGTCAGACACTTTCTCAACAACATCTGTTCTTATGATGACACCAAGTATCTAGAAGTTGGTGTATATAATGGAAGTACATTCTGTGCTGCTATCCAAGGCAATGATGTTACTGCATATGCTGCAGATCACTGGCAAGATAAGAATATCAAACCAGTTAGAGATGACATTGAATGGACGGGTCAAGAAGGATCAATTGACACATTTATTGAGAATGTTAAAACTACATGGACTGACAATAGCAACATAGCTATTCTAAATGGAGATATTCGTGTATCTACTGAGGAAAACTTAGATAAGAAAGTCAACACCATTTTTTATGATGCAGACCATGATGGATCCGTCCAGAAGTCTTGTTTAAAACATATTCTTAATTACACGGAGGATGAGTTTATCCTTATTGTAGATGATGCAAATTTTAAAGATGTGGTAGAATCTGCAAAAGAGTTTGCATCTGAAAATAAACTAGACATTTTGTATGAAAGAATCATTCTTACAGATGAGTTGGAAGACTCAAATTCTTGGTGGAATGGCATTGTAATTTTTGTATTAAAGAAATGAAATTATTTCCACTATTTCCAACACAAGTCATAGCACATGACTTAGAAAATTATTCTGACTATAGAAACGAACTTATTAGATATTGCTATCAAGATCAAAAAGATTCTGATGGTGTTAAAATATCCAACATGGGTGGTTGGCAATCAGAGCATAAACAAATTGATCTACTTAGTAATGTTTACGAAGAGTTGTCTACATCTTTATCAACTTATCTAAGTACACAGTTTGCTTTTAGTATGCCATGGGTTAATATCAATCCTCCTCGTACATTTAATGAAAGACATACACATCCTGGTTCAGATTTATCTGTTGTCATGTATGTTAAGGTGCCAGAAAATTCTGGTGCTATTGAGATGACTAATCCAGCATATATTGAATCATTTAATTTGATATCTTCCGTAAGACCAGAAGCAAATCTTACACCGTCAATTGCAATTACACCCATGGAAGGTAGAGTTCTTATTTTTCCATCTAACATTCTTCATAGAGTGTTAGAAAATAAATCTGATGACAACCGTATTAGTATCTCCTGGAATATAAAAATATTATGATTCAAACATTGGACTTGTTCCCAAATGCATTAGGTAGAGTTGTCTACGAAAATGCCGCAGCTACAAAAGAAACCATCATAAACATGATGGAAAATGCTGAGATGGAACCTAACGCAAAAGATTCATCATTGTATCATTTTGGAAATGATACAAATAGTTCTTTTTTACATAATAAAGAACTCAAAGGGTTTAAAAAATGGATGGAAAACACATGCACTACATTTGTAAGAGAAACTCTTGGATATAATATCAGTGAGATGATTATTACTGACAGTTGGTTAAATCTATGCGACAAAGGTGGGGGACAATACCCACACTTTCATGGTAACGCATATATTTCTGGAACTTATTATGTAAATTTTAAACAAGGACATGCGCCTCTTTGTTTCAGGCATCCAGAAAACTCAACACACTCTCATTTTCCTACTATTACTTTACAGTCAGATAAGTCAAATCCAAATAAGTATAATTCAGATGTATTTGTTTTTCCGGAAGAAGGCGAGTTAGTAATGTGGCAATCAAATTTGACACATGGGTATACTGAAAATCAATTAGATGGTCGTATTTCTATCTCTATGAATTTTATGCCATCAATTGTTGCCAATGACAAATACTCTTATAGAGTAGTTCCAGTACTTGAATAAATAATAATATACACAATTACATGTGATAACCTATGGATCCCGCACAACTTAAAACAAATTTTGAAGAGCAAATTGCTACAACTGAAAAGCAAATTGCTGAACTAGAAACAAATCTAGTCAAAGCAAAAGAATATAAAATTAAACTGGAAGGCGGTCTAGAAACTCTAGGTCTTCTAGAAGACAAACCTGAAGAAGAAGCAGAAGCAGCGCCCACAGAAGTAGTAGAATAACTCTCAGATCCCTTCTTCCTAAATAGGTAAGAAGGGATTTTTGTGTGTAATG
>Ga0181412_1000671_pt1 | contig 14118 bp, 23 predicted proteins | sample 35SPOviralmetaG_FD_130113 | JGI IMG/M metagenome (GOLD analysis project Ga0181412, IMG submission 130113) | Marine viral communities from the oligotrophic San Pedro Time Series (SPOT) site, San Pedro Channel, CA, USA - 35 SPOT_SRF_2012-08-15 | ecosystem: Environmental > Aquatic > Marine > Strait... | reverse complement strand
CTTTATACATTTAGCGGCAGTATTAGGAACACAGGAAACAATAGAAAATCCAAGACCAGCGGCACATAGTAATTTAATGGGCGGACTCAATATATTACAAGCGGCGGCACAATACAACGTTCCTGGTGCATATATAGGCGTAGGTAATCACTGGATGAATAATCCTTACAGTATTACAAAAACAATGATTGAAAGATTTATTGATATGTATAACAAAAACAGAGGCACTAAAATAAATATAGTGAGAGCAATGAACGCCTATGGTCCTCGCCAAAGAGCAGTACCACCATGGGGCGACAGTAAAGTAAGAAAGATTACTCCTTCATTCGTATGTAGAGCATTAGAAGATATAGATGTGGAAATATACGGTGATGGTTCACAAGTAAGCGACATGGTATGGGTAGGTGATGTAGCACATGCTTTAGTTGTAGCATTGGAAAAAGCAAATGAAGATATTGTATTTCCAGAAGTAGTAGAAGTAGGTCCTGCAAAAAGCAGTACAGTTCAGGAAGTAGCACAACTTATAATAGACTTAACAGGTTCCAAAAGTAAAATAATTAATTTACCTATGAGACCAGGTGAAACAGAAAACAGTATAGTAAGTGCTAATGTAGACAGTCTTAAACATGTAGACATGTCAGAAGAATCACTTACTGATTTACTACCTGGAATGCAACAAACAATAGAACACTTTAAACAAATAATTGAGGAGAAATAATGAAATTACCAGAATACTTAAACAAAGAAAGCACACATGTAACATTGGGTGTAAACACAATGAGTCTTGTGGGACTAAGTCTTACTTGGGGTCATATGTTAGGTATGATTAATGTATGGTTCTTACCATTAACTATACTAACATTACTAGCAGGATTCGGCAACGAGATACGCAAAAGAGTCTAACATGGATGACTTTACTAAAAAGAGTGTAGAGAAGTTCGATAAAAGTACTGTAAGAGCCGCTGAGAAGTTAATAGACAGTTCACCAGAACTAAAAAAGATCAGAAGTATAAAAGACGGTTTAAAGCCCTCAGAGATCACTACAGGTGTTAATGATCAACAATACAAAGACAACTATGACAAGATAAAATGGGGTAAGAACAAATCAAAGCCTTCATTTAAAGTTCGTGTCAATGGTAAGGTTATAAATGATGAAGAAGAGTAATTGGCATGGTGGAAAAGGATCTACACCAAGAACAGATACAAACAGTAAACAGTATCAGGATAATTGGGAAAAGATATTTGGAAAACCTAGACCAAACATAAACACTAGAAATAAAGGAACAAAAAATGGCGAACACAATAGAACTAAATCATAAGCCCACAATAGGGTTTTTTAAAGTAGGTTATGCAGTTGGTAATGCACCATTAGACTACAATTACATACACATAATAACACCCAGTAAACACCATATGGACTTAGCAGTAAAAAATTACATTCACAAGTATGGTATAAGAGAAATGGAAACAGTACCACAGGAAGAATATGAAAAACACAAACAATAACATAGACTTTGAAGCAAGACCACATGAGGATATGTATAACGAATGGTTTTATGGTTACTTCAATTTATCTAAAGATCAAAAAGCACAGGAAAGACTGGCAGACAGTGAAATATATCAAAAGCATGTAATGGCTAAAAAGTATGGTATACAAATATATAATATGTTCGGAGTTAAAAAATGAAAGCAATACACAAATACAAAAACAACAAACATCCAGAAGCACAAAGGCGTATAGCACAAAGCCTTGGATACAGGTTTAGCATATATGATATGCCGCACATGATAGCATTGCTACAACGTGCAGGTATAGACATGATGGGAGACGTCCCTGATCCAATGATGGTAGACACAGATACACTTAAATTATAACAAAGCCCTAGTGGGTCCTTTCAAAAGGGATACAGCCATTTCCTAATTCCAGGTCACTCGCTAGGCACTTTAATAAATAGAAGTAAGATTAACAAAGGTTGTTAATTATAAACAATTAATATATCTTGAGATCTTCTTCAAATCATGCAAAAGGCCTATTTTATAGGTCTTTTGTTTCTAAACGCCATAACTAATATTGCTTGTCCTAACTTGCAAACACCGATGTAAAACAATACAAAGGTTGAAAGGCTCACGATTATGTGAGTCTTTCTTTCTAACCATTATAAATATTATTGCAAAAAGATTACAGAGTGTAATCTTGCAGTAGTGTAACACCGTGTATATACGTTACATTACTTAAACAAGTGTTTTTTATATTTAAGTGCCCGCCTTTAACAGTGGGCATTTATTTCTATACCGATAAATAGAATTGTGGGCAGACATATCCAAATAGTATTCTGACGATTGGTCTCCGAGGTTCACTTATGCTTTGTCCACACCTTTAATTTACGCCACCTCCACTATATTACATCTTTTTTTACTATTAAGATGTGCTGATGTATAATTTCCTTCTTCTAGAAGTCTATCAAATTCTGTTTGCGTCACTAATATATAAGATTCTGTATTAGATTTTATTTCAATCCAATCATAATTCCTTGCAGTATCTGAACTAGGTGTTATAGTAATCATTACGCCACCTCAATATGTGTATTCTTATTGTTAAAATATTTTGTGCTATTTGCTTTTGGTATAAATTTACCTGGTAGCATTTCACTAACCAAAACATCTAATCTAAAACCACGCCAGTCATTACCCCAATTGTCATTACATTGAGCAACAATTTGATCAAAATCAAAATCGTTCCAATAATCTTTGCAATTAAAATCAATATAGTAATCATCATCTAAAGGTATAAACAAGTGTCTACCATCTGAACCATAATCCAATCCTTCGCTGTCAGTGTTTACACTATCAAGCACTATTTCGGTAATTGCTAATACTTTCATTACGCCATCTCCTTTGATATACCAGTAGACATATCATGGTTAAAGAATTTAATATTACCATTTACTGCCATAAGTGTTGATAACAAAGTATCCATAGTACCTGCTATAATACGCCATTCTCTAGGAACGCCACACTCTATAAGATGTTCTTGGATGTCAAATTCAAATGCACCTAAGCCTTCTGGCATTACTACACCATATTTTGTGTTAAGAGCAGTATCTATTTTCTTTCTAACATTATCTACAGCAGTCATATGATTTCTAACACCATTTTTTTCGTGTTTAATTAACACCTCAACACAATCTTTCATCTCAGGTGTTATACGATAATCCTGCTTAGGATCTTGTGCAAGTATTTTAGCACAATGCTGTAATGCTTCTAAAAATACTACTTCATTTAAATAGCCTTTAGCATTATCCTTACGATTTAACTTGGCTTGTTTTCTTCTTTCTTTTCTATTCATTTGTTACTCCTATAACTAAATTTTTACTCTATTATAATAGCACATTTATCAACTTTGTCAACCGTTTATTTCAAATTATTTTACAGAATAGATAAATAGATAGGTAATTACAAAAACAAATTTCGCGGAGAATAAATGGCTAAACCATTCAACTACATGGACTTCGTAGTAAGTTCTCACCCAAGTTACATACGATACCTAGATGATTGGCTTTTATCAGAACGTAGCCTATACGGTGGCGTAGAGTACAGAGACGGTGAATACCTAAAAGCATATAGTAGTGATTTTAACACGCCTAGTGAAACAATTAACACTTATGATGTAGACGATGCTGGTAATCAGATCGCAAGTTATAAGAGTTATGTACAAAGAGCAAATACACCGGAAGAAGCAAACAACGGTTCAGGTTATGCAAGTAACTTTTACTATGAAAAATTGCAGAATGTTCCGGTATTTCCTTACAGTAGACTATACATATCTGAATACAATGCAATATTGTTCAGATCTCCGCCTAGCAGAAACATACCAGACACACCAGAAGTAGACGCATTCCTACAAAACGCAGATGGTACAGGCCAGAGCCTTAATGAATTTATGAGCATGGTAGACACCTTTACAACTACTTTTGGTATTGTATGGGTAAGTTGTATCAAACAATCAGGTACAGACGTGCCTAAATGGAGAATGCATAAGCCAACAGATGTTACTAACTGGAGTTATATATACAACGCAGAAGGTGACTTAGAGTTAAACAGAATTATAATTAGAATAGCCAGTGAGCCAGATATGGAAGTATACCAGTACTTTACAAAGGACACAATGGATATTATATTTAGACCATTAGTAGATGAAGACGATCTTACATTTGAAGTACCTGAGGGTGCTGAAAAGTATGAAAACGATGATTCTATGTTTTACAGAATTTCCCAAGAGAATCCTCTAGGATACATTCCTGTAAGACCCGTATATCAAAGTACGCCAATACAAAACGGCATAGGTCATACGCCACTCTTTGATATTGCTGCCATCCAACGTAGTGTTTATAGTGATATGGGAGAGATATATTCATGTATCTCGTATGGTGCACACCCAGTGAACATAGTTGATGAGGACACACTAAACCGTAATGGAAATAGTGTGGGAGCAGAGCCTGGTGCTGTGATTATCACAGGACAGAGTCTCGACGGGCAACCTAACTTTACATACTCTTTTGTTTCACCAACATTAGATAGTGTGTCTGAGATAAGGCAAATAATGGATCAGAAAATAGCAAAAATGAATGAAATTGCTATGATCCGCAGTGAAGAACTAATTAAGGCTTCACGTTCAGGTGTGCAAATCGAACAGTATGACAGCAAATTAGAAGCATTCATACGTAAGAAAGCAACAGCATTGGAAAATGCAGAATATAATTTATGGAAAATCTTCTTTGACTGGACAGATTCCACAATGCCAGACGATTTAACCATAAGTTACAACAGACTTTACAGTCAAAAAGGTTTAGAACACGAAATAAAAGAAATGAACACACTTCTCGATGCATATCAGAGATACAATGAGGTGTTCATAGGCGAAGCAGAAGAATTTATTGCTAAAAGTTATAGTACTGAAGCAGAAGCACAAGCAGAGGCCGTTAGATTGGGCGGAACGGGTACTCATAGCCACGAAACAGAAGACGGAACAACGGTATACATGCCATTTACCACACATGAAGAGTATGAATTAAGATTAGAAATGGCAACTGGTGCAGATCATGAAGAATCACCAGACTTTAAAGAAGATTTAAAAACAAAGTTGAAAGAAAGATTACAACAGTTAATCGATTCAACATATAGTAACAATAGCCTGTAAGGCTTTGGTAGGGGGTAACATAACCTCGAAGTAATACGTTTACTTCTACGATAAAAGGAGAAAAAGATGGAATCATCTAGCGAAACGGTAGTTCAACCCGAATCAGTTGAACCGGTAACAGATACCGCACAATCAGAAGCAGTAGAACAATCTACTTCAACTGATACAAAATCTGAAAATACGACACCCAGTGTTGAAATGAAAGAAGGCAAATTATTTATTGACGGCATACGTCATTATACACGTGATGATGTCAGTAAAATAAGTGCAAATGCAAAACATGAAGTTCAAAAGAATATTCTTACAGAACTAAATGTTGATAGCATTGACCAAGTGAAACAAGTTGTTTCTACTTTGCAAGAAGTTAGCCCTGAAGAAGGAACTAACTTAAACGTTGACTCATTGAGAGATGCAGTTAAAAAACGTGAAGCAACAGTGGAAGAACTTAAACAACAGGTTACTTCTTTAAAAACAGACCTTATGTTAAAAGATCATATGAGTCAACTACAGAATGCTATGCCAGGTACTTGGACACCAACTCAAAGAGAAAGTGTAATCAAGTTAATGAAAGCAGACGGTATGTTAGCAGTGGAAGGTGATACATTTGCAATAAGAAACGGAAGCGATTTCTTAACAACAGATGGAGAAACACCGGACTATGCTAAAGCAATCGAGATTGTAGGTAAAGACAAATTAGGATTATCATTTGGTAAAAAGGGTGTTGATGTACAGTATGGTGAGACAACAGCAACTTCAGTAAGCGGAGCAAATGCACCAATTAATGAAACAAAGTTGGCTGACAATGCTGAATACAGATCGGCGTATATGAGAATACGTCAGTATCAGCCTACTTTAAGCAGAAGCCAAATTACCGATAATATGGTAAAGGCAGAACTTAAAAGTATGGGAAAGTAATATAACATAATGACTTTATAGGAGAAAAATAATGTCAGCAACAACAAGTACAAATGTTGAGCAGTTATATGCAGATATCGTTCAAGACTTAGTTCCATATTACATGGACGCAGTATTGCTACCGAATCAGCAGATAATTCTTAACTCACTTAACGTAAGTGGTTCAACAGGTGATCAAGTTAGATTCCCTCTAATGAACACATATGATAATGCTGTAAGTATTAGCGAAGGTGGAGACATCATTAATACAGCAGGCGCAGAAAGCAACCTTATCCCAACAGCGGCTAACGTCATATTCCAGAAACGTGGATTAGGTGTAGACGTAACTGAAGAATCTTTAGAAGACGGCGGATTTGACATGGTCAGAAACGGTGTTTTATCAAGACTTTCAGGTGGTATTGCCCAAGCAACAGACGTTGCAGGTTTGGCACAAGCAAAAACATCATTCACAAGCAACGACGGTGTAACAGGCGCAAACGCGGCTTTTACACAATCTTTTGTTATGTCCCCAGAAGCAATGGCTTATGCGGCTAAAAGAGAACCAGTTGTTAAAGTATGGTATAACCCTAACAGAGATACTCATGAATTTAGAGCAACAGTCAGAAATGGTTTCACAGCACTAAGAAGTACCTTTGGTAGAACAATTAAATCTAATAAATTAGGTGGCTCACAAGCAGAAGCAAACATCCAAGCGATTGCTACTTCTGTTGCTAACCTAAGAAGTGTTAACGCACCAGTAGGCGCAGACGGCATGTATATTGGTATAATTGATCCTGGTTTAGAACTTGCTATTAACAAGCAGATCGCAGGTGTTGGTGGTACAACTATTAGTTCACTAAGTGACCTAGGTAACAATGCATTGAGAAATGCGGCGTTGGCAATGGTTTCAGGTGCTACTTTATATAGAAGTAACAACTTACCAGACGCATCTTAATAAGAGGAATTGACTTATGGCATTTTTAACAGACGGCGGTGGTAGTGTAATTTCATTTGCGGAATTCACTGATATTGTACAGAAAGATCAACGAGTATTTGAAGCAAACAATCTTAAGATACCGGCAGAGTCAGGCTTTGTCAGTACTGAAGACTTTGTGGAAGATCTGTTGAAAAAGAGTACACAAAGAATACTGTTAAAAATCAAAGCAAGTTCCTGGTGGCAACAATATAATTACTATGTAGGTAATTCGTTTGACTTAAACAATCGACCTAATGTAAATCCAGATCTTATAGATCCGGGTAATAAATTAAACAGACGTCAACAATTTACAGACATGTGTGTATATTATTGTTTCGGAGAATACTTATTTCCGTTATTTGCGGAATTCGGTAATGAAGATTCACCAGAAGTTGCAAAGATTACATACTACAATGCAAAATTTAACGATATCTTCCAAGAGTTGATAGCGATTGCAGACTGGTATGATGCAGACAATTCAGGTACAGTGGATAGTGATGAAAAAGCAGTTACAATTCAACGTACTAGACGAACAAGATCACGTAGTAGTGTTGTACAGGTAAGATAATGTCAGTAAGAAGCGATTTAATTTCACAGATTACTACAAATTTATCTGCAACATCTAATATTACAATCAGTAGTGAGTTACCGTTTATTTCAGGCGGTAACCCACTTTATTCGACTAATATGAATACTGTCTATGTTGGCGAACAGGATATTGAAAAAGAAACATTATATGTTACTTTAGACAGTGGTAATGTTGAACAAACAACTACCACAATCAATGCCTATGTAGCCACAGATGCCAAAGAACAATTTAGTGATATTAATAACGTTATTTCTAGTCTGCTACTAGCAGGTGATGTAATTAGTAATACCGTCGAGGTAACTAAATCATATGAAACAGAAATAGCAGATGACGTAATAACATATACTTTCGAGTATAACTTCACAACCATATAGGAGAAAACAAATGGCAGGAGTAATTAATGTAACTAGCGGTAACCAAGCAATCCTCACATTAGGAAATACAGCACAATTGGCTGTGCCAGGAGCGGCAGGCAGACTGTCTGTTCCCCTAGTTCAAGATATAAGTGTTTCGACAGCACCAGGGACTGTAAGATATTCAACTTTGGATTCTACAAGTTCTAGTGCTTTCACAACAGTTGTAGAGAATGAAGTATCATTTAACATGTTGTTAGATGATGACGTATTCTTTGGATTAGCAAACACAACTAATAGTGTTGCCAACAGTGGTTTATGGACAACTTCAAACAGCAAAACAGAAGTATTCTTCTCAGTTGCATTTGAAGGTGCAGATAGTACTGACTACTATCTACATGGTAAAGGCTTTATTGGCGGATTGGCACCTAGTGCTTCAATCGACCAAGCAGTCTGGATCTCACCAGGATCCATCATTGTTAATGGTGATCTAAGCAAATCAACCGTTTAGTAACAAAACATTTAACACCCTCATGTATTTGGGGGTGTTATTTTTTAAGAGATAAACATGAAAATAGCAAATATACATAGATATTTTGATGCAGAAGGTAATTATCATGGTCCAGCAGATCATATTATAAAAGTTAATGGAGAAGAACATGACTTATATGATTATGCTAAACAACATGATATAGAGTTACCAGGCAGTAAAAAATCTAAAAAACATATAAATACAGATATACAGGAAGAAAGTTATGGAGATATGGGAGAAGCATTCGACGAAGGAAGTGCTGAGGAGCATGGAGACGGAGATAGCGAAGGCTCAGAATGAACTAAGATGTGCCAATGGTGATATAGCCAAAGCACATAAACGTATTGCATTTTGTTTAAGTGCATTACACAATTTGAAAAAAAGAGATATAAAGGAATAAAGATATGAAATTAAGCGAATTAGCAAAAAAACCACAGTTACAAAAAATTACAATTACAAAGCCAGAACTAGTAGAAAAGTATGGTGACGAATTAGAATTTTTTATTTTCGATAGACAACCCCTAGATGTATTCACAAAGTTAGCAGATGTTGACCAGAATAATATTGGACAGTATATCGATATATTACAAGACTTAATACTAAATGAAAACGGAGATAAAGTTACATCAGAAGAATTAGTGTTGCCTATTGACATCTTAACAGAAGCAATGACACTAATTGGTGAACATATGGGAAAGTAACATCGCATCCATTAGATGAGAAAAGTTCAAGTACTAATACTTTAATACTATTAGATACATTAGCTCAACGTTATGGTACTTTACCTAGTAAATTATTATGTGATGCGGATTCATTTGATTTAATGGTTTTTGATGTTGCTATTGCATGGGAAAGAATACAATATAACAAGCAAAACAAAACAGTTGATCAAAGTATGTATGATCAAAATGAATTACAAAGTATTATGGATAAAGCAAAGGGCAAAAAATGATTACTATAAAGTCTAACACAAAAGAAGTAGAAAATATGCTAAGAGATCTAGAGGATATGCCTAGAGATGTCATAAAAGATGCATATAAATTTTACAAAAACAAGACTCCTGTAAGAAGTGGTAATGCTCGTAGTAAAACAAAGTTAAGTAGAAAACAAATTAAAAGCGGATATCCATATGCAGGCAAGTTAGACGAGGGTTGGAGTAAACAAGCACCTAAAGGTATGACAGAACCTACTATAGATTATATAGATGATCAAATAGAAAAAGAAGTGCGAAAAATAGGTAGATAAGATGGCTAAAAGTATTGAAGTAACCTTAAAATTTAATGATAAAGATTTTACTCGTGGTATAAGGAATGCAAATAGGCAGTTAAATAAATTACAACGTAATTTAAAACAGTCTGGTACAGGTGCAAAAGGTTTAAGCGGCCAACAAGGCATGGGCGGACTCACAACAGCCATTGCGGCAGTTGGTGCGGCCACAGTAGCATCTAGTAGTAAATTATCACAACAAGTTAGAATATCATCTTCTTTTGGAACACAAATTAGTGATAATGTACAAAGATTAAAAAATTATTTTAATAGTGTAAAAGGCAGTTCTAAATCAAGTTCAGAATTATATAATGTTACCAGACGTTTAAGTACAGCAAATGGAGAACTACAGGGCGAATTAGGAGATCTAAGAAGAGATCTAGACGGTTCCGGTAAAGGCTTTACTGAAACAGGCGGTAAAATGGGTAGATTTGCCATTGTGGCGGCCACTGTAGCCGCGGCAGTTGGTGCTATTGCTGTTTCATTTCAAACACTTAGCAGATCTATTGGTGTAGCCGCAGAATTTGAAACAATTGAAATTACTTTAAGTAACTTAACAGGTAGTGCAGAAAAAGGTGCTAGAGCATTAGAAGTCATTACAGATAAGGCACAGGAATTACCTTTTGCTTTTAGTGATTTAGCAAGTGCATCACCAGTATTATTAACTGTAAGTAAAAACCTAGAAGAATTTCAAGATAATATATCTTTAGCCGCAGATATTGCCGCTAACTTTAACATACCTTTTGAACAAGCCGCAAGTTCATTACAAAGAGCATTTAGTGCCGGTGCCGCAAGTGCAGATGTATTCAGAGAAAGAGGTGTATTATCAGCGGCTGGATTTGAAGCAGGTGTTAGTTATAGTGTAGACCAAACAATAGAAAAATTTAGAGAATTCGGTAGCGAAATAGATGGTGTTGCAAAGAATCTTAACCAATCATTAACAGGTGCAACCTCACAGGCAGGAGACGCCTTAACGTTATTTCAAAGAGAATTAGGTAATGCTATAAAACCAGAACTTACAGCATTCTTACTTACTTTAACAACTTTAGCAAGAGAAAACAAAAAAGATTTAGATGCACTAGCCAAAACAATAGGTGGTGCAGTATTTAATGGATTTGTTGCTATAGGTAGAGCAGTAGCAATTACAGTAGATGTATTTAGAACTTTAATTTCACCAGTAATAGCCTTAAACAATGCTCTTAATACTATGGGTACTAATTTACCAATAGTAGCAACAGCAATATATGTAGTAGTTAAAGCCCAAAAAGCATTTAAAACAGCATCATTGGCTGCCGCTAACGCATTTATATTCTTACAGGGTGTTACAGGTGTAGGTTTACTTAAGGTAGGTGCAGGTATAGCCGCGGCGGCAGCCACTACAGCATTATTAACAAAAGCATTTGATAAAGCAGGGGAAAGTATAGCAGATTCTGGTTTAGACGGAGATCCTGATAGTGCATTAGGTAAATTCAATGCTTTACTGGTTGATATAAAGGAAACAGCAAGTGGATTACCCGAAGAAGTAGAACCAGCAGGTGATAGTCTTAAAGATTTACTAGTAGATATTTCAAACATAGGTGCTAGTGCGGCTGATGGTGTTAAAGATACTAGAACAGCATTACAGAAATTCAGAGATGACTTAGAAATGAGTGGTCTTACTGTAGACGAATACAGTCTGTTTATGGAAAGATTAAATGAATTATTTAGGACAGGTGAAATAGGTCTAGAAGATTACAGAGCAATGTTAAGAGACTTAGATGACACATTTGGTCAAAACGAAGGACTCAATAACTTCTTAGATACATTAGGAACTGCACAAAAAACATTAAGTGAAGATTTAGTTGCGGCATTTAGAGAAGGTGAAAGTGCTAGTGGTTCATTTAAAAAGTTCTTTAAAACAGTTATTGATCAAATTATAGCAGATGTATTTAGACTTGCTGTAATACAACCAATATTAGGTGCTATATTAGGACCATTTGGGTTTGGATTTGGTACAGGTGGTAACATAATTAAATTAGCAACAGGCGGTCCTGTAATGTCAAATAAACCTTATATTGTAGGAGAAAGAGGGCCTGAATTATTTGTTCCTACAGGTGCAGGACAAATTGTGCCTAATCATCAAATGGGTGGAGGAGGAACAACTTATGTTACAAATATAAGTGCTGTTGATACACAATCTTTCCAACAAGCAATTGCAAAGGACCCGGAATTCATATTTAACGTTAGCAGAGCAGGTTCAAGAAGAACACCAGCATAGGAGATAAACAGTGAGTCTACAAACAATAATTGATAACGCAACTTATGTAGAATTTGATATAAGAGAGCAAAGTGGTAGTACAATATCACGTAGTGGACACTACAAAACAGCAGATCGTAACGTAAATGTTTATAATTTAAAAGTAGGCATGCATAACGGTTTACAATATAGCACAAACAGAGGTGTTATACAAGATCTTTATTCTACTGGTAGCACAAATGAGGCCAATATAAGTCTTAATAATAATAGTGGTATGAATTATTTAACAGCATATCAGGGTTCTTTATCTTCAGCACAACAGGGACAAATAACGGTAAATGGTGTATCAGGAAGTGAAATATATGTAAACACGCAACCTATTAGTGGTAACGTTACAGGACATACACATATTGTTAAAAAAGGTGATTATATACAACCAGAAGGTAATACAAGCACTTACAGATACCCTTATCAAGTTACAAGTGATATTGCATTTACAAATTCAAATGCTAACTTAACAATACCTGTACATAGACCTATACTAAGTCAAACAGGAGTAGCATTAAATAGTGGTGGTGTAAAATTAGGTAATGATGTGAATTGGCATGTAAAAATAATTAATTTACCAAAATACAGTATTGTACCACATGACTTGTTAGAATTTTCAGCAGATTTTGAATTAATTGAGGTTATAACTTAATGGCAACAACTATTACACCAGTACAACAGGATCATATATCAAGTTGTTTGTTAATTGATCTAACGTTAGACTCAACTACTTACTATATAAGTAGTGCTTATAAACCTGTTACATATGATTCAAATACATATACGGAATTAGGTTCTTTCCTACAAGTATCAGATTTTCAGGAAGATATTAGGACAACTAATGGTGATATATCCTTAACATTAGGTGGCATACCATCAGAACAAAATTATCTTAGTCTTATACTTACAACACCAGTTAAAGGTGGTAACATAAGTGTATACAGAGGGTTTTATAATACAACAACACACGAATTAGATACTAATCAAGTGTATAAACGTTTCCAAGGTGTTATAACTAACTTTGCTATACAGGAAGATTTTCAGCCTGGTTCAACACTTACTAATTCAGTTACAGTCACATGTGCAAGTATAAACAGTCTTTTAGAAAACAGAATAAGTGGACAACGTACAAATCCAAATGATAGAGCAAGATTATTTCCAAATGATTTAGTATTTGCTCGTGTTCCTCAATTATACAATGTATCATTTGACTTTGGTAAAGAATATAAATCCGGCGGTGGTGGCTATGGCGGTGGCGGAGGCCGTGGTGGCGGTGGCGGCGGAGGTCGAAACAAAAGAATAGCAGACGAGCAACAAAGATAATGGAAGTAAGAAACGCACAAATAAAAGACTATGATGATATCAAAAGATTAATGATAGACTTTGCAAATAATAATCCTATAGAAGATCTTAAAAATCCTAAATATGATTATGTACATGTAAATAAAGTTATAGACCACATACTTAAAACAGGTATTGCTTTGGTATGTACAGAACACGATAGGGTTATAGGAATGCTCTTAGCAACTATACAGGGCGATTTATGGCTACCACATGTAAAACGAATGACTGAAGTTGCTTGGTGGGTAGAACAAGATTACAGAGGCACATCAGCAGGTGCAAGATTACTAAACAGATATATTGCAATAGGTATAGAAGCAAAAGACAGAGGTCATATATCAACATTTACACTAACAACATTAGCAACTACACCAGATCTTAAATTAGAACAAAGAGGATGGGAACCAATAGATTACAATTGGGCATTTAGAGGTTAACAATGGCAGTATTTACAGCAATAGCAACAGCAATAGTAGGAGCAATAGGTTTATCAGGTGTTTTAGCCACAATTGCCACATCAGTTATAGCAGGTGGACTTGCATATGGTACAGCAAGAGCATTAGGTGTATTTAAACCACCTTCAATGGGTCAAAATGCAGATCCAGGTACTAGTATACAGTTACCACCAGCAACTGACAACAAGTTACCTGTACTATATGGACAAGCATTTACTAGTGGTCCTATAT
>Ga0181412_1000669_pt1 | contig 14135 bp, 23 predicted proteins | sample 35SPOviralmetaG_FD_130113 | JGI IMG/M metagenome (GOLD analysis project Ga0181412, IMG submission 130113) | Marine viral communities from the oligotrophic San Pedro Time Series (SPOT) site, San Pedro Channel, CA, USA - 35 SPOT_SRF_2012-08-15 | ecosystem: Environmental > Aquatic > Marine > Strait... | reverse complement strand
GCTAAAATGGGATCAACTGGTCTTATACCAACTGTAAACTCTAATGGTTCAACAGGTTTTGACCTAGGTGCCTCAAACGCACAATGGAAAGACGTGTATGTATCATCAGGATCTTTATACGTAAATGGTAAACAAGTACTTCAAGACGATTCAGGTACTATCACAGTATCTACTACAGTTAACCAAGATCTAAAGATGAGCACATCTGGAACTGGTGACCTTAAAATCGAATGTGCCGCTGGCGGTAACTTAGAATTTAACGGTGACATCCAATTGAATGCATCTAACAAAGTAGTATCACATTGGACAACTGGAAACATCAAATTAGATGGTTCAACAATTACAAATGTTGCAACAGATGAAAACCTAAACCTAGTAACAACTGGTACAGGTAAAATTAACTTTGCTGACGACGTAACAGCGGCAGGTTCAATTACAGTAACTGGTGACTTAACAGTTAACGGTACAACTACATCTGTAAACTCATCAACATTAACAGTAAATGATCCTTTGATCATCTTACAAAAAAACGCATCAGGTTCTAACGCAAACGATTTAGGTATCGTTTTCGAAAGAGGTGCAGATGCCAACCAAGCTATCCTTTGGGACGAGTCAGCAGACCAATTCGCGTTTGTTGCCACTCCAGAAGATGGAACTACAGTTGGTAACGCTACAATCTCATCATACGCAAACTTAAGAGTTGCAACTATGACTGGTACAGCTACAGCGGCTCAATATGCTGACTTGGCTGAGAGATACCATTCAGGTGCACCAATCGAAGCTGGTATGGTAGTATTGTTTGGCGGCGAAAACGAAATCGAAGCAAGTAACGAAGATGCTTCTACTAGAGTTGCAGGTGTTGTATCTACAGCTCCAGCATTTATGATGAACAAAGATGCAGGTGACGATTCATCTCATCCATATGTTGCATTAGCTGGTAGAGTACCTTGTAAAGTTACTGGTGAAATCAAAAAAGGCGATATGTTAGTATCAGCGGCAAACGGTCACGCAAAAGCTTCAGCTTTTGTTGGCGGTGCTATGATCGGTAAAGCTTTAGAAGACTTCAACGGAGAATCGGGTACGATCGAAATCGCAGTTAACTTAATGTAATTTAGAGAACAGGAGAAATAGACAATGGCAAATACATTCAGATATTTTAACTTATCTCAAATGACTTTAGGAGCATACAACGGTCTGACTTACAGTTGGAACGTAAAAAAAGTTGTGGACTTAACTGAGTTAACTAATTGGGGTTCAATCGCTTCGGCGGCTGACAATTATCCTAACTTAGGCGCTGGCCTGGAACGTGGCGTGATGCTTGGTAATTCATTCTCAATGGGTGATTTAGCAACAGCATCTGTAGATTCTACAGACTTTGGAAGTATTGCTTAATAGAGTTATACTTTAACTTAAAATAAATTCAGGGCAGGGTGTAAAAACCCTGCTCTTTATTGTAAAAAACACATTAAACTCACTCATAACCGATATAAATATAATTGAAGTCCCACCAAACGAAGGGGACACGACCCTTATACTGTGTGGAGTCAAATCCACTCGCGAACAGTATAACAAAGTCCATAAACAACAACGAGGAAGACCCTCCTGAGTAATCAAATAAAATAATTGATAGATTATAAAAAGGAGAAATATCAATGGCAAACGTAAAAAACTACGGCCTTAAGGGTGTTAACGCAGACCTTCAGTTCGGTAAATCTGGTGGTAGATTGATTTATGATACAGGTTCATCATTCTTCAAATTTACTACAGATGGTTCTACTCTTTCAAACATTAGAGTTGCAACTACACCGTCTGACATAAACGACGCCGCTTCAAAATCATATGTTGATGCGACGGCAAACGGTCTAGACGTAAAAGACTCTGTAAGAGCCGCTACTACAGCCGCTGGAACACTAGCTTCAGACTTTGCAAACGGTGATGCAATTGATGGCGTAACTTTAGCAACAAACGACAGAATCTTGATCAAAGATCAAGCTGATGGTTCGGAAAACGGTATCTATACTGTTAATGCTTCAGGTGCCCCAACAAGAGCAACTGACTTCGATGCTGACGCAGAAGTAACAGCAGGCGCATTTACTTTCGTAGAAGAAGGTACAACTAACGGTGATACTGGTCACGTGTTATCAACTAACGGTTCAATAACTGTTGGTTCAACATCGATCGCTTTCACACAATTCTCTGGTGCTGGTTTATTAACAGCTGGTACTGGTTTAACTAAAACTGGTAATACATTGGACGTTATCGGTGGTGATGGTATCGTTGCTAACGCAAACGATATGGCTATCGACCTTGCGGCTGACACAGCATTAGCTTTCGCTGGCGGCAAATTAGACGTAACAATCGACTTATCAGACTCGACAAATGACGTAACAGGTACACTTGCAATAGGCAATGGTGGTACTGGTGTAACTTCATTAGGTAACGTTACTGATGCTGGCTCTTCAAGAGTTACAATCACTGGCGGTACTGGTGCGGCTATCAAAGCTATGACATTTGACGTAAACGAAGGTAACTTAGATTTAGCTAACGTTGGTGGTTCATTAGCACTTGCTTCACAAGTGTCAGGAACATTACCAATTGCTAATGGTGGTACAGGCGGAACATCTGCTTCTGGCGCCAGAACAGCTTTAGGTTTAGCGATCGGTACTGACGTACAGGCATATGACGCAGATTTAGATGCGATTTCGGCTTTAGCAAAAACAGACGGTGGTATCATCGTAGGTGATGGTTCAGCTTTCGTATTAGAGTCAGGCGCAACTGCTAGAACATCACTAGGTTTAGGAACAGGTGATACTCCAACATTCAACGGTGCGGCAATGGGTGCGGCGGCGATTACTGGTGTTGCAGATCCATCAAACGCACAGGACGCCGCGACAAAGGCTTATGTTGATACAGCATCAAGCACAATCGCTTCAACTGTTGCAGGTGGCACAGGTTCAGGTTCAGTAACTTTTGGTTCTGACACTTTAACAATTGCAGGTACAGCCAACGAGATTGAAACTTCATTCTCAGGTACTACTTTAACAATTGGTATACCTACTAACCCAACACTTTCTGGTAATGCTACAATTACTGGAAACTTAACTGTACAGGGTTCAACTAACTCAGTTAATTCAACTCAAGTAAACGTACAAAACGCATTCGTGTTTGAAGGCGCTTCAGCTGACGCACACGAAACAACTTTATCAATCGAAGATCCGACTGCGGATAGAACTATCACATTACCAAATGCAACTGGTCAATTAGTATTAAGAGATTCAACTGATACTCTAACTAACAAAACTATTGCTTTCGGTTCTAACACATTCTCAGGCACATTAGGCCTAGCGAATGGTGGTACTAACAAAGACTTATCTTCAATCGCACAAGGTACAATCCTTGTTGGTGGTGCATCAAATGATGTAACAGAGGTAACGATTGGTTCAGCACACAAAATTCTTAAATCAACTGGTACAACTGTTTCTTATGTTTACCAAGATGCTTTAAGAGACACTACAGACGGTAATGTTGTGATCGAGGCTGATACAGCCAACATCGCTGACAATACTAAATTGCAAATCAGAAATTCATCTTCAAACGTTGAAATTATCGCAATTGATCCAGATGACTCAAACGCTAACATCGACCTAGTATTACAATCACAAGGTTCAGGTGGTAGAGTTAGAATTAAAGATTCATCAGGTGGTGCGGCATTAGTTATTGGTGATGACGATACGTCATTAACAGTTTCAGGTGGTGCGGCATCGGCTAGTGACGCCGGCGACGCTGTTATCAAAGGTGGTAACGGTACTGGCTCACACAATTCAGGTGATGTACAAATTAAAGGTGGTACTGGTGGTGCTTCAGAAGGTAAAGTAAAAATTACTGACTCTTCTGATAACGAAATAGCACTATTCGAAAAAGCGGCTTCGGCTGTTAACGAATACTCATTCACTAACGCGGCTACGGGTGCAAATCCAACTATGGCGGCAACTGGTGATGACACTAACATTTCTGTTGCACTAACTCCAAAAGGTAACGGTTTAGTTGTAGTTCCTAATGGTTATGAAAGTAACGTTGGCTCTGTTGACGATGCATTAGTAACTAGAAGATGGGTACTTGACAATGTTGTATCTGCTGTTGATGATTTAATCATCAGAAAAGCAGTTGCAGATGATGGTAACTCTACAAACACAATCGGTACTATGCCAAACGCGGCATCAACAACTTACTATGTAACTAGAATCTTAATCAACGTAACAGAAGCATTCTCAGGTGGTTCTTTCTCATCAATGAAAATTAATGACGGAACAACAGACCTAGCAGGTGTTAATGATACTGATTTAGGTACAGTTGGTTCATACATTGTTGACTTGGACGCGGCTACGGCTACGGCAGGTGGCGCTACGTTGACTCTTTCTTACTTACAAAGTAATGGTTCAACAGCATCAACTCCGACAGCAGGTGCGTGTACAGTTTCAGTAGAATACAAAGCGGCACAGTAATAATTAATTACTCGTAAAGTTAGTATTCACTTTAACAAATATTATAGGGTGGGCGTAAAAACCCACCCTATTTTTTTGACTTGATTATTTTGACTTAATAAATAACGGTATATGGATATTTCAGGTAAAATCGGTTGGATATGTATGGTTGCATTAATTTTTTTAGCATTCTCAGATCAAAGAGCAGAAGAAAGAAAAGCTATAAAAGACAACAAATTTGATACTATCGAAGATACTAGATTACAAGACCAAGATTAATATTGACTTGCAATAATCTTTCTTATATAATAACAACAACAAGGAGATAACAAAATGTCAATTACAATAGGACCAGAACAAAAAAATAAATTAGTAACTTTGATTAGTGAGGGCTCAAACGTTCTTCAGGAAATGGAAGACCTTAGAGGTGGACTAAATGATACTATCAAAGCCGTAGCACAAGAACTAGACATCAAACCAACTTTACTATCAAAAGCAATCAAGATTGCACACAAACGTTCATTCGCAGAAGAAGAAAAAGACTTTGAAGAACTAGAAGCTATCTTAGATGCAGTTGGCAAAAGATAATAGTGTATAAAACAGCCGTCATTATTCTTTTACTACTAATTCTTTTAAATACTTGCGGAGCAAATTAATTTTTTTATCTGTTTAAAAAACACGTTCATTACATTCGTAAGGCGTGATTTTATTCTCCTTACCTCTTTGATCTCAAACAAATAGTATTAGTTTTCCTATAGGTGATACCCCTTAAATATTTACACGAGAGAGGTATCATATGTTTAATCACAACAAAGTAATTTTATGCGACATCGATGGCGTTGTTTTTGATTGGCACTCTGCATTCGTAAACTGGATGGAGATGCAAGGTTATATGTCAACGCAGATGAAACACCACGATGCTGATATACATTTAGAATTTGGAATAGACTACAACGAAGCTCTTATTAAAAAAGAAGAGTTCAACACCAATATGATAGCTTCCACATTATTACCATATGGACAATCAGATGTTTACATTAATAAATTATACAACGAAGGTTATAGATTTATTGGTGTTACCAGCTTTAGTGATAAGCCAATAGCCCAGTACTACAGGTACCTAAACTTAGAAGATTATTTTCCAACGGATTGCTTTGGTACAATGATATTTGTATCACAGGGTGAACCTAAAAAAGAAATCCTAGAACAATTTGAGGGAACGGGAATGATCTACGTAGATGATAGAATACTTAATGTTAATAGCGGATTGGTCTTAGGACTTAAACCGATTCTAATGAGTCATTCATATAATTTACACTACGAGAGAAACGATGTTTTAAGGTCTAAGGATTGGAAACAATTATATGATCATATCAAAAGTTTAGAACCTAAAATCGACGACAAAAAATAAACTCTCCCTTGTTAGTATAGCAAAACAGTACTTCAGGCAATATTCACTAATATAAACGGCTACTTCGAAAGAGTAGCCGTTTTACTATAAAAAAGACTTGTTTTAAGGGTCATACAATGGGGTCAAAGCCACCACCTGGGGTGTTAGTACCCCCGGATTTCTTATGATTCCAATAGTTAACAACTATGATAATAAATACTTTTATAATAATGTTAGGAGGCCACTGCCTGGTACTATTATGGTTACCTCCTCAATAACAAGTGTGGCAAACTCTCTTAATTCATAAATACTTTTAGCAACGATCCAATACAATTAAAAACAGGTCTACCCGTAATGAGAAAAAATTATTATGGCAGGCGTAGATGGAATAGCAAAGAGAAAACTAATAATAGCAACAACCACACAGTAACAGTAACTACAAGTTATAACAAATCTGCGTTTGCAAAGTACAAAGAATTATCAGACAAAGCATCTAGGACAGTTGATCCTATTGACAAAATAAATCTCCAGCAGTCAGCCGAGCATTGGCTTAAGATGTCTAAGGAAAATTAATTATTTTTTAAAACTATCTAATGTGATTCCAGCTTTTGCGAATGCATCAGCTAATGAAGTGTTTGTCATATCACCCGATGAGAAATTCTGTGCTGGTTTTTCTGCTTTTCTGTTGCTTCTTTGTGGTCTTTTCTTTGCCATTATATTTTTAGTTTCAGCTTTAGGAATAGAAATACTAACAGCTTGTTTAGGCTTTGATGGTTTACGTTTTCTAGGAACAGCTTTAGGTATCGCGATTGTTTGTTTCTTCTTTACCATATACTCTTATTTACGCCTTTTGCTATTTTTTCGTTCTAATTCGCCTTCAATTTGATACTTTTCATTTATTGGAATCCAGGCTTTGGGTGGATCAACATAATCATCAGGTTCAATTTCACCCCACATATAATCAAACAGTTCGTCTTTGTCAAGTAATTCTATATGATAAGTGTCTTCAGCACTATTGATATCGTCCCAAATTATTTCTCTATTGTACTCTACCTTCCTTTGGTAGTCCCAATATGCTTTGAGTTTTTTATATTCTGTTTTTAATATCATCTTTTCCTAGTTACTGCCAGCGGGGGCCGTTCTGGATAGCACCCGCTACAATAAAACATACATAATTTTAATTATATTTGTGTTCTTCTTCGTCTTCGTCTTCGTCTTCGTCGTATTCGAAATCGTCTTCATCATCATCAGATGAATTCCAATCGTTTTCGTCTACATATTCTTCGTCTGAATCAAAGTCATTGTCTTCATCTTCATCATCTTCTGAATCAAAGTCATCGTCTTCATCTTCATCATCCGAACCATCGTCATCGTAGTCGTAGTCTTCAGGTAGACAAGCACAAGGATCATCGTAACAATCGTCACAAATTTCATCATTGTTTTCATCTTCGAAGTCATTATCGTAGTCTTCGTCGTGCATTGAAGTTAGATCTAAATGTTCAAAAAGCTCTTCTAATTTGCTTTCGATCATATCTAATCTTTCTTCAATAGAGTCTAATCTATTTTCATTGTCCATAAGGTTACCTCCCCTAATGTAATATAAAATTATTGTATTGCAATATTACTTAAATGGTCGTGCCTGTGGATTGTGCTTTACGTTAATGGTTCTATGATGCTTTAATAAGGAAATATTTTATTATAAACCCTGGTAGATCTAAGTCATACCAACGTTTCTTATTGGTCCAATTCTTTGGCTCTGCGTGGTGTGTATTGTGTAACCCACTACCTAAAGTTAGCAAGTTTACTATATGGTTATTGGTACTTCTATCTGGAGTGTTAAACAACCTTTCACCATACTTGTGGCATAATACATTTACAGCACCAGCACTATGGAAAGTGATAACAGCAGGAAGTGAAATAAGGAAAACAGGAATACGCCAATCGATAATGGCAAGTACTCCATATACACCTAATAATATTTTTAAGTAATGAGTGTGCATAAATTTAATGAAAGGATCACGTATTAGATCAACTACATATTTTCTTTCAATGTGGAATGGCTCCCAGAAAGTACTCCACACTTTCCAACCTGCTTGATCTCCGTGTGGGTCACCTTTCATATCAGGAACTACGTGATGTTTTCTGTGTATGCTACACCACAATACTGGACTACCGAAACAGTTGAACGCACTCAAGAATACTAATATCTTTCTTCTCAATGGTCCTGTTTCAAAACTCTGGTGTGCTAGATATCTGTGTAGTCCTATCTCACCACCAACTTTACCAAACAATATCCAACCTGCTAAAGTTAGCCACAGCCAACCCGAGAACCCAGCGACGTATAGTCCTGTGATTGCTAGTATGTGATTGACTAATAATATTGCTTTTAATCTATATTCGTAGCTCATTTTTATGTACCTTATATGTAGCATATTTATTTGTACTAGCTTCAATGAGCTGTTCGTGTGCTGATATGTTTACTTTACCTAATAAGAAGCCAACAATACGATCATCATCAACACCATCTTGCACGTCTACACCGTGAGGCTGTGTGCAATTATTGATCAAGAAGCCATCTGTGTCTTCTGGTATTGTACAAAAATGCTTTGGCTGTTTGCTCATATCTTTGCTGTAATCATATTCATTACACATATACAAACTATCACGTGATCCGCTTACTACAAATCTATAACCTATGGGTTCATTGTCCATCTGATGATCAAGCATCTCTTGAGTAATTGTCATATGATGTGAGTGTGGTGCTTCAACCTTGTTACCATCAACGTGAGCCGAAACATTCCCAGTTGACCTAGCCAGTCTTACATAAAATAGATGTTCAAAGGGAAAGTAATTATTAACCCATTCTATCAGTTCAGGATATTTTTCTTTAGCGTGAGCATTCCAATCATAAGGTTGACCTAATGGTTTGCTAAAATCTTTTTCACCTAGTAGTGTTTCTTCTTTCCACCACACGTATTTTTCTGCACCAACAAAGTTATCTATAATCTTTTGTTTGTTGGGTATGGGTGGGATAGCTAACGGTGTGAATACTAATGACATTCTTATCTCCCCGGCTTCGGACTTATTACCAATGACTTAACTTCGTCTTGTCTTGATACTATCCACTCGATTGCTTTAGGAACTTCTGTTGGATGTATCTTGCTTCCAAAATAGTCTTCATTAAATTCTGTGTTGACGTGTCCTAACGCAAGGTTAGTTATTTTAACACATCTATCTGACTCTTGTTGCAGTATATCGATAGCTGAATGCAGAGCCATTTTTTCTACAGGATACATTTTATGGACAACTTGCCAAGCAACACTAGGAACAGAGTCAACTCCAATGTTTATAATTATTTTGCCTTGTGTTTCTTTCCAACTGTTATACAATTCATTTAACATATGAACCTGAGCAAACTCTTCGTGAGCATTGTTAATAAAAACGTTGCAATCACTAACTTCTTTTATAATTTTTTCTCTATCAGATTTATTTTTGATGTCATATCCGTTTGATCTACTGAAGCCTAATACTTCTTCTGTCATCTCAGGATCACCAAAAAACCAATCGTAGATTGATTTACCAATACCTTTTGTATGTCCGGTAAGAGCTATTTTCATTATTAAAAAACGTATGGAAGAAATAAAATAAGCATAAAGATTGCTACAACAATGAGAGCCCATTTTTCAGGACCTTCTATGTTGCCATACTTCTTAGATTCGTTCCAAACTTCTTTCCAATCTATTTTCTTCATTTTTTATTCTTGTCCGGTAAGCCTCTTTGCTGTACTAGATGTTTGTCTAATGCATCTGCTGGAAAACCTGTTACGGGTTTTGGTTCTTCTAGCATTTCAACTAATGAACCATCTCCAACCATTTCTCTAATAATATCAGCACCGCCAACAAACTCTTTATTAATATAAAGTTGTGGTATAGTTGGCCAATCACTAAATGCTTTTATCTCTTCTCTTAAATTACCGTTGGTATCATCTAGGACGTTTACATCTAGATAGTCAACTTCAAACTTTTTTAGTACTCCAGCAACCATTCCTGAGAATCCACATTGTGGGAAGTCCTTAGTACCTTTCATAAAAAGTACTACTCTGTTTTCATCTATAATCTTTTGTATTTCATCGTTTGTCATCTATTACTCCTGTCTACGGATGAAGTCTAAACCAATTAAAGGCTTTGTTTTCTTCAGTTATTTTCTTTAGTTTCTTTAACGGTTTGTCTTGCTTTTTTTTAGTTTTCTTTATTATAACATTTTTTAAATCATCACTGAACGATTCAAGGTAGCTAAATGCTTTGTTTAGTTTATTTTTAGTAGTTTTTTTCTTTGCCATATACTATATTTACTCCTTAAAATACCGGCCATACAGTCTTATGCTTCTGTTCATCAGCAATTATAGATTCATATGCTGTGGTTAAGCAAACTCTATTGATGCCATTTTCTCTTTTAAATCTATCCCAAGCTTCATCTCTAGTAGTACCTAACAAATAAGAATCACTTGGTGTTAAGTCAAACTGTTTACAAACAGCTTCTTGCATTTTACTATACTTTTGTTTTTTGTCAAACACACCACTATTCAGTGTGACGGCCTTGAACACATCAATCATTGCGTGATTGAAGTAACCTACACCTTGCAGTTCTCTTTGTACCAGTTCTTCTCTCCTGCTAAATCTTATTCCAGCTCTCAACAAGCCAAGCCCATAAGGTTTGGACACACTCCAGAATATCTGTTTTACATTTTTGTTTACTGGTATCTTGTGTGGACCTGTTGTTCCTACAAATGCTAGATCCAAATACACAGGAACATCTTTGTCACTGTTAATTACTTCTTCATATCTTGGATCAAAGTTTCCTGTAGCACTAAAAGGATTACTCATATACAAAGGTACACCTGGCATAATATCTTCTACAGTCGTAGCAATATTAACAGGAGTCTTTATAAAAGTTGAGTATCTATATTCTCCCTTGAACACTTGGTACTCTTCTAACCAATTACACATCGAATCAATGCTCTCGTGGATGCCATTGGTTGGGTATGCATATTTGTACTCGCTGGTATCAATTATAGGACTTAGAAAAGCCCTAACTTGTTCAGCACAATTATTCCATTTGTCTCTTCTTTTTTCAGAAGATGTTCCTGTGTTTTCATTGGTGCTTTCAACATAAGATCCATAGTTGTATCTTAGAGAATCTTTGATTGTTTCATCTACGGGTGAATGAATTGCTTTGCTTTGCCCAAAAGATTCATTAGTTAAGTGAAATGTTGATATCATAACACATTGTAATATAAATTTGCCTAAATGTCAAAACTATTTTTCAGTTGACTTTTGAAATATATGTGTTATTATAATATAAACAAAATTAATCTAATGGATTGGACAAACTTATTACTCGCAGTTGGATTGGTCTACATAGCCTACGAGGCAGGTAGATGGTCACAACGACAAGACTTCAATAAACAGGCTGAACTGCAATTTGTGATAATGAAAGCTTTTGAAAAAGCAAGAGAAGACAAACATTATCAGGATATTGTGGATCATAACGAAGAAATGGACAAAGCCAAAGAAGATTATGAAAAGGGTAATATGGAACTATGGGAGCAAATCCAAAAAGACCAAGCTGAAGACTTGGCCAACCAGATTGATGAAGTAATACAAGAAGATAAAAAAGATGACGATAGAACCAATTAAAGAGAAGCTGGACGATAAGATTAAAAGATTAAACTCATCAAGGGTGATCAAGAAAGTAACACCCAAGGGTGACTTGTCTTGGTATGTAAAGTGGGTGTCAGTATTCCTTATACTTTTTGCCACAGTAGCTAGAAGTGTAGGAACTCTACCACAATACGATATGTGGTTTGGATTGTTTGGAACTATAGGATGGGCTTGGGTAGGATACCTATGGCACGACAGAGCATTGTTGGTTTTAAATTCTATTTTAGTTACATTATTAATAATAGGACTAGCAAATTTCTATTTTGGCGTCATATAGATCTTATATGAACCATATAAACAACAATATTCCACTAATTTTGATAGTAATGATCTTTGTTTTGACGTCTGAGTACAAAGATTCACTACAAAAGATCTTTGTTGGTTTAATATAGATAACAACTAATTTAATAAGTATATACAATGCAAAAAAAGAAATTAATATTTGGATTTATAGTGTTGACCTCGGTAATGATTATGGGTTGTGCAAAGAATACAATTCCACATCAGTTCCAAGATCCCAAGGCACCCAAACCTATTATGTATGAAAAAGTCAAAATATAGGTCGTGTTTGTCTTTATTTTATAATATACTATAAATAATAATATGCAACAAGAAGTAAACTTAATCGAATGTGTATGTAATTGCGGTTGCGAACATCATTGCGAAGAAGTCTGTACAGAGTGTATGGATTGTAATGAATGCGATTGTCAATGTGGTTGTGAATGCAATCCAGAGGACAATTAAGAATAGAATAATTAATGCACAGAAATCAACATAAATTAATCGGAATAATATGAGCACAGGCAAACTAAAATGGTTTAATGCTAAAAAAGGTTACGGCTTTATTACAGAACAAGGTTCTGGTAAAGACATCTTTTTACATATTTCTGACCTACAAGCTTCAGGTATTGAAAGCTTACAAGAAGGCGAAGAATTGTCTTTTGATATGGGTGAGAATAGAGGTAAAGAGAAAGCTGTAAACGTGAAACAACTTGGTAGCGAAGCACCAGTTGAAGCATCTGAACCAACAGAATCTAACTAGAATAATATTTTAGTTAATAGACTAACCGATTAATATTCATAATTTAATCTGTTAAAAGGCACGTTAAATCCTTGCGATTTAGCTCTAAATACTTGTGAGTGAGGTTTAGATGGCTAACAGCAAGACTATTAATCAGTGGCGTAAGTGGAAGAAGAAGGCACCAAAGGTTCCTGAGATCACTTGTCCTGAGATAGACAAAGTGCTGGACATAATGGACGAGTGCAAGGGCATTGACGCTAAGACTTACAAGCGACTCGCAAGCCGTATGGAGAAATTAAGAAAGAAGAACGACCAGTTGAGAGAAAGTGGTTGGTATTGGTATCACATAGCCAAAGAGAACTTCCAGGACTTGCCAGCAGTGGGCTACATCAAAAAATTCTTTAATAAAATCATTTAGTTGTATTTTTATTACCATAGTGTGGTGATAATTACTAGTACGATCGTAACAAGAAGCTGAACTAGTCTTAGTACTTTAAATTGTTCTTAAAAATGCTTCGTTTGAAGCCTGAGTGCTTCGTTTTAAAGCGACCCACGTAAGTGTTTAAAAATGCTTTTAGTTAGGACTGTCAACATAGCGACCCACAGTGGTTTAAGAATGCTTATAAATTGGTTGACATTATAGTCCCTTTAAAAACAGACAAAAAAAGATTTTTGTCTACCCCGGCAGAGCTTGATGCTCACTAGACCGGGGCTTTTTTTTGACTGAATTTTCATATTCACTAATAAATACTAACCGCTATGAAAAGATTAGATGTATCAGATAACACAGCAATCAGTATGCCAATCCGTAATATGATCGCCATCATAGGTGCTGTATGTATAGGTGTTTGGGCCTACTTTGGTGTTACTGAAAAGATCAATCAACATAGCACTACTCTACAATTGATTGATAAAGAAATAAAATCAAATACAGAATTCCGTATCAAATATCCACGTGGCGAATTAGGTCAATCACAAAACGATCTAGAACAATTTATGCTCATTGAGGAATTGTATACACAAATGGAAAGAATGCAAAAGCATCTAGATGATATGGCCAACAATAAGATTAACATTGAATTCCTAAAAGAACAAATGGAAAAAGCCCAAGTAAACATTGAGAAGCTAAAAGACGCTGATAGAGAAATCGTTTACAAGAACGGCAATGGAGATCACTAATGGTAGTTGAAACAGTTGTAGCCTTGCTGATGTTTATCAATAATGAAATTAAAGAACACAGGATACAAGAGTCTATGGGTATGTGTCTAAGAGGTAAACGTACAGCAGAAAGACAGTATTCCGAAGGCGTGAAGTATCAGTGCATCAAGTCCAAAGCTCAAATAGAATCAAACATAGATGGTTCCAAGTCAATCAAAGCATTGATCCTGGAATAATTATCTAAAAGATCTTTCTTACATTCATAGTACCAAAGCGGTTGACAGATACTAGATCTATGCTATATTAATACAATAACAACCAACAATAGGAGCAAAGATGTTTAGATCATTTATAAAACATTGGGC
>Ga0181412_1000664_pt1 | contig 14222 bp, 17 predicted proteins | sample 35SPOviralmetaG_FD_130113 | JGI IMG/M metagenome (GOLD analysis project Ga0181412, IMG submission 130113) | Marine viral communities from the oligotrophic San Pedro Time Series (SPOT) site, San Pedro Channel, CA, USA - 35 SPOT_SRF_2012-08-15 | ecosystem: Environmental > Aquatic > Marine > Strait... | reverse complement strand
TTCACCTTGCTCAACGTCCTCGCGCGCTTCTTTAAAGACGTCCGGCAGGAAAAAGCCCAGTCGGTCCTCGCCACCGCCGAGACCCCCAACGATTCGAGTCGTACCAAGTGGCGCGTCCCAGTCTGCGTCACGATTCAGCAACTCCTTGACGAGTAGTCGACCATCTAGCCACTCGTATGCTGGATTCCACATGCGCATGCGCACTGCATAAACAACCCCACCAATATCCTGTTTTACTGTCCAATTGTTCTTGCTCTCATTGCAACCCGAGTAGTAGTACATACCGAATATCGCCGCAGTAAGATTCGCTTGCGCCATGCAGCCTTGTAGTTCCTCGCAGTTGAGTCTACCAGTGGTTGCAAATTGCACCTCGGACGTGTTCGAGCTCTTACCACCCTTATTCATGACCATACCCGACATCTGCTGCTTTGCCGCAACAGATTGCAACCAATTCAATTTACTACATGGCCACCTCGGAACGCTCACCTGCCAGTCACCCGCCTGAGCTTTATTCGACCCACCACTTAATGCGTACGAGAAACCAGTCGAAGCACCAGACAGGTGGCCAATACCACCACCCCGGATTTTGTGAACGCCCTGTGTTTGTGGACTGTGTAGCGCTTTACCACTCGCATGCTTTAACCCGGCGAGTGTCGCATCATGTGAACTACCGCGGCCCCACATCGGACCTCGACCATCACGTGTGTAGTAGTTGTTTGCAAGTGTGGTATGCTCTGGCAGAAACCCATGCCCATAAACGAGCAAATAATTCATTAATTGTTGAAATGTATCACCCCCGTCATCCTTCCCGGGGTCATACCCCGTCGCAACACACCAGAGTTCGAAAGACATCAAATTTGAGTTCTCATCGGACCATTTTAATGGCTTCTCTCTGTACAACTTCATTTTAGCAACCCACTCGCGCGACGGTGTCACCTGTTGTTGCCCCATTGGTGCCCACGCGGCATGGCGCGCATCCACGTCCCCCACCTCGGATGTCCTGCCTCTCTTCGGCGCGGGCTCCGTTGCGTCCTCGACATACGACACAGTGCGCTTCGGCTCTCGACGCGGCCGAGCGACAGAAGCGGGGACTTGGTCGACTGCCTTGCGTTTTGGTGCCATTGTCCTACTCGAGTACTAGAAAATTAAGCAGAGGTCATCCCCTTATGGATGTACTGTCGCATTACATCGGTCCAGTCGCTCTGCGGGAGTAGCTTCACGTGCACGTACGGCATCTCGTCCATTGTGAGGAACGACCCACCCGACTTGTCAGTGCCACCAACGCGGATACCGAACGGCATTCCCGCATTGTAGTGCTGGCGTGCCTGGTGCATTAGCATGTGGACGTTAATCTGTATCTGGCTGTAGTGCGTGATCGTCAGCCAGATGTGTGCGTGCACGCGCTTCATGACATCGCCCGTCTCCACCGCAGCCTTCCAGTCGACGGAGTGGATGACGTCAGTGTACTTGTCCCCCTCGTAGCTCGCGTCCTTTGGGCCGAAGCGCAAGTAGGTCGCAAGCACGCGTTCGTCAGACAGTCGCTCCAGCATCTGCTCCATATGCTTGACTGCCAGCTCGACATGCTCCGTGTCCTCTGGTGACTTGTTGCTGTTGATGGTGATGAAGAAGTTGCTCTCTTGCTTGCGTCGAGGCAGATTCTCACCCGGGTGCTTCGGATCGGTGTAGACGGCAGAGCCGAGCCGTGTCGATGGTGCGCGTCGGATGTTGCCACCCGGGTACCGCCACGCTTGCTTCGTCTTCGCGCTGTGTGGTGCCTTGAAGTCCACCGACTGGGTCGAGATGTGTGTGGCCTCCTGTCGAACACGCTTCACCATGGCCGGTGTTTGCGACTTGTGGTTGTGTCCAATTGTGCGATAAAGAAGTCGACTCACTTCAGCAACTCGTTGATTAGGCATGTTTCCTAGAAGATTCTTGGAAAGTTACTGCTCCCCCTTCGATTGCTCATGGTCAACCACCTCTTGCTCAGCAACATCGGTACTTTTGCGGGACTGGAATTGCTCATACGCACTCATACTACAGAACTTGAAGGCGAAGAGGTCTTTGTCGTTCTTCCCTTTCCAGGGACACTGCACACGATACGCATATCGACCGTTTGCAAGCACGACCACCTCCGGGTCCACTGCGTCGAATTTCTGCTTGGTGGTCATACACGTCATTGTCACCGTCTCTGAGGACATTTCTGTCATACTGTTAGAAGATATGGGAATTGATAGTGAACTTTTGGGCGATAACGATGCCGTTTTTGTTAGAGGCATCGGATGGATCGCGCAATATCATTCCTGGCTACATGATCACTGGGAGCGTGGTATACCGTACTTCATTCGGGATGTGATGCAGACACAACTAGACGAATTATTAAATTGCAGTGACGCGGGAAGTCCACTCTCTACACAGCGTACAAGGGACATTCGGGCCTTGGTTTCCGACATTAACCAGATAAATTCTGAGATTAAGCTATGGGAGCAATGCCAATCAAAACAATGCTCTGGATGACGCCGCCAAACATCTTTACCCCGCCAGAGGTGCGACCAGTCGTGCCTCCAACTTCTGCAGCTTCTCTGGAGGCACGTGACCAAGGACCTCCGCCGCAACCTTCAACTCCTTCCCAGTCGGTGGCGGCAGAATCGCAGCCTGGGCCAGATCTTGAGGTCGCTGCACCTGTGAAGAAACCTGCTGCTCGAAGCCGTTCAAAGAAGACTGCATCTGAGCCTTCATCTGCAGAAACTCCTCCTCAGTGAGGGCGACACTCTCCGCCGCAGTCCTCTTCTTCTTCTTATGGAAGAGGTCCTCGAACAGCTGCTTCGTGAAGTTGACGTAGCGGTCGCGGGGTCTGAAGGCGCACTCCTTAGTCTGTTGCACGAGTAGCACGTCTCCGTAAATCTGCATCTTAAATATGTTAGACGCCGCTGTGTTGACTGGGAGGCCATTCTTAAACGGCCAGTAGAACACGGTGACGTCGCGATCCTTTGAGAGCTTACCCTTTTTCGTCGTCTGGAATTGAGCGAGTGTGTGCTCACCCCCCTGCAGCATGTACGGCCGCGTGAGGTAGTTCGCAAAGTCATACTTCCCGTCGACGGGGTCCATTATCACGTCGAACACGTCTCCAGTGGAGCTGATCTTTACCGCAGTGACCTCCTCGACTGTCAAGCAGCACTTCTCGTGGTAGGTCTCCATAGACCAGTTACGTGGGGCGCTCGAGACCGCGTTGTAGTAGTCGGCGTCGTCTTTGAAGTGATCGAGGAAGCTAAAGTGGTACTCTTTGTGGTCTGGGATGGAGCCCATGATCTGCGCGAGGTACTCCACCGTGCGATCAAGCTCCGCCTGACTCATGGACTTCTCTACATCGAACATGTGACGTGCGTGTGCGAGCACAGATTCCCAGTTGCAGTAGGAACCGCGCTTCACAAGCTTGCTACCCGACCACGTCGGCATGTAGCAGTTCGTGGAACGCATCGGAAAGCCGGTCCAGTCGCATTGGTAGTAGGTCTGTCCGTGGAGCTTGCGTTTCCCCATTCTGAGTGTGTCTGGTCAACGAGTCGTCGGAAAAAATGTGGTCTTGAGTATCAAATTATGCAATTTCCCGGAAACGACCTAAAAAGCAAGCGCTAGTCTACTCACTTGCTCATCAAGGAAGGGTGCTTGGTTACCTTCTTTGTAGAAGAGCGTCTGTTCGCCATTATGACGCCACCTCGTCGGATCCACCTCGTCCTCGGGACTCGGACTCTCATGCAGTACTTTGGTGGGGATACGCGGTGTCGAGCGCATGTATGCCACGACAGCACCCGTGATCATCAACCATCCGAATACCTCGGACATTAGTATGTTTAAAGTGTGAGAAATTAACGAGTATATCCATCGCGCGCGAAGATCCGCGCCCCGGTGGTGCGCGCGCTCTCACGCATCTCGGCTTCAATCTCCTGGGTCGATTTGCCGGGTAGCTTGTTTTCGTAAAGCATCGCACTAATCGACGGGAGCTGCCCGAAGCGACTAGGATCACGCGTCGCACCCCGCCACATTTTACACCCCGCTTGCAACGGCGTGGGCCACCTGTCCAGGCCGCTGATCTGTGCCTCACTCGGAGTGAAGTAGTCCCATTCCTCGGCGCGGTGACTCTCCTCCCAGCCTTGAAGCGCGCGCACATCCCGTGCGTCGTAGTATCGGCCACGATTCTCGCTGCGGGCATGTCCGTCGTGGGAGTCGTGAATCCACTGTTTGTTGCCAATGGGGTCTATTTGCTTTGTGTGGCCGCCCCAATCCACCCACTGGTCGGGCAAGACCTGCGACATCGTTGGCGTCTCTGCCACCCAGTTGTATTGTCGATACTCATCAGCCGATAGATTGATCGTAAAATCGGACATCTCATGTATTGTTTAGAATTATGGAGCGCGTTCACGGGTCGATGTTCACCATACTCTTCCATAGGCGATTATCTGGGTCAAACACCGAATTGTCGACATTCCCCGCGTCGGCGAGCGCCACCACGGGTGCATCTGTCGCTGAAATGGGGAGATCCGCATCTTCCCCAACCGGTGCGGTTTCAGCCTCGCGAACGATTTCGCGTGCAATACTCGGGATCGGATCTGGCTCTGAGTGGTACCGTCTGTATTCCTCTTCGTAGTCCACCCCCGTATTCGCACCCTTGCCGCCCAGGTACCCAGGCCGCTCATCTGCGTCCACAAAATGAGTCTCCACGGACCTGCGCGTTCCGTATACCATCACGAGTAGCGCCCCGACACCCAGTGCGAGTGGGACGAAGAATGACATTGCCGTTTACCACTCGATCAGAACTTATGTATCCCACTTGTAGATTGCCGCCGCCGCGGCCACGAGTAGAATTGCGATAGGTACAATTGGGTACTCCGTGGTCTCTGTGCCGAGCGCCACGGACTGTGGTGGTGTGACGAGATCCAGTTGGATGGTGGGGTTGCGGCGTTCCAGTGGTCCGCCAGAAGTCACAATCGGTTCTCGATGTTCTGCGGCGTCCGGGATGTCTGGAATGTCGGAGATGTCTGGTATTGGAGCCTCTGCATTCGGTATTTGAGATCTAGCCGCCATCGCAGTGACACCACCGAGACCGAGCGCAATATCTGTCTTCACCATACGTCGGGGACGCCCCCTAACTTTCGGCAACACCCGAGTTTCATTTGCTACCGCATCTGTTGCTGTCTCTACTGCACGAGCTTCGTTCACGGCTGCGCCGGATTCCTCTGCTGCACGAGTTTCATTCGCTGCCACCTCTGTCGTTGTCTCTGCTGTACGAACTTCGTTTGCCGCTGCCTCTGATTCCTTTAATGCCGCCTTAAGCTCCCCCTCCGACATACCCTCCAATTCATACCGAGTGTCATTGGCTGCAGCTTCTGCAGTAGACTCTACTGTAGTCTTTAGTGCCCGAGTATCGTTGGCTACACCTTCTGTTGCGTCAATTGCTGGTATCGTCCGACGAAAAGCTTTAAAGGCATTACCCAATCCTGAAATAATGTGTCCAATGCCCAAGGTTGCCACATCAATCAAAATACGACCACCACCATCGAGAAGCAAACGTGCTCGTTGCCTATCGTCATCTGTGAGAGCAGCCCGAGTTATAGGAACGGCTGAACCCACAAGAGGAATAATCGATGTTGATACTTCCAAAGTGGTGTTTACCACATTTTCAGTGTCGAGCCCGGCCATTTTTAAAACGCGTGGGAGGGTCGTCATACGGTCGTTATTTTCCTCTACTTTGTTCACCTCATCCGTAATTATCCGATTAAAAAGCCTCTCTTGCTCCATGGTCGTCCATTCATTCGCATCTGTCATGCTTACAGGTGGTGGTTCGCCACGTGTGTCCGACCGGGGTTCATCACGTGCGTCGAGGTAAGCGTTGAGAAGGTTTAGATCTCTTCCTTGTTGAGCCATTCTCTACACCCACTTTAGAATTATCCTCGTGTGTACCGGTACCCTTCATACATCAAGTAAGCAACACCCCCGACAACCACGACGCCCAGTAGCCCCTCCATCGCAGTTTGCGCGACACCACCGCCAACGACCCCCTTCACTCCACGCTTGGCGCTCTCCTCCAGTTCGTGCAGCTCATGCATCGCCGCGTCAAAGTCCTTATGGACTTCATTTTCGATCGTGCGGAACGGATCATTTGCGTGGTTCCATAGCCATTTGCCCGAATCTAGAAGCCATGGAAGACGGTTCAAAGTCACCCATGCAATAGCGAGTGGGGGTGCAGCGGGTGCGACGGTAGCAACAAATCGCGCCCCACCTTGAGCAACTTGCCCTCCACCTTTGACTGCATGGTAGACACCGTTACCGACGCGTTGCAGTACACCGCGGCCACCAGACGACGCAGCTTCACTCGCACCCCGCGCTGCCCCCTCCAAAGCGGGCGCGACGCTGTGTGTCGCTGTGGTCGCCGCCGGTCGTGCTGCGTCCGCGGCCGGTCGTGCTGCGTCCGCGGCCACCGTAGCCGCATCATCAATGATTGTCGTAGCTTTAGGAGCAGCTTTAGGAATTATTTTAGTAACGAATTTGAAGACACCCTCTACCAGTTCAGCAGCCATGGTAATTTACTAATATCTTAGAACTTTACAAGTCCTTGGATGACGCTGGGACCTGGACCTTTTGATTCATCTTTTCGAGTGCGGCGGCGATGCGTGGGTCGCCGCTGTTCGCGGCGTGAACGGTCATCACCGTCGCACCCAGTGCGAGTGCGAGCCGCATCTCCGCACTCATGTACATACCGGCACCGTACTTGATCATCAGCTCGTCAACGATCGGCTGGAACTCCGCCATACTGTCCTTTGTCACCCTCCCGAGGCCGGTCAGATTCAGACCCAGCGGGTTCCAGATGTCGCGGTGGATCGTCTCGATTGCGACCATGGATCCGTGTAGGATCATAGCTCCCACGTTCCCATCCTGCCGCGAGCCGAGCTGCACCTCACAATAGTGCAGCTCGTCCAAGATGTCCTCCGCCGACGACTTCACCGACACGTTGTTGCGCTTCTTCAAATGCGGGAACCGCTCACGGTACGCCCCGAGCTTGTCGAGGAGCGCCGATTTGTCGAATTCCGGTTGGGGGGTAGGAGCGGGACCGGTGGCCGTCGGAGTTTGTGCTCCCGCTTTGGGAACGCTGGTCAAGCGCTGCTCCTTAGCTGCCAGACGAGCCTCCTTCTGTACGTCCAACTCATTTGGCGGCTTAATTTTAGACTTCTTCCCCTCCACCGCGGCGCCGAGCGCGAGTGGGTCCAGTCCACTCATCTCCATGGGGTCCTTGTTCGAGGACGCCATCTGTACCTACTGCATATCTGCGTCAGAATTAACCACGCTTTTGAAAAGCTCCAGATACCGCCAGAACTTGTCGTGTAGCTCCTCCCTCGCACGCACAGCTTGTACGAGCTCCTGAAACTGCGCCGCGACGTCGCCTGGAATCGCCGTGTCATCAAGCATGCCAACCAGACCACACCAATCACGATGGTTGATCTTTGCGGAGTTTGAGCTGAGCACCTCTGCGAGGAACGTTACCTCAGCCTCAGTCCGGTCCCGTGCGAACTGCTCGAGGTCGACGGTCAGGTTCTCCTTCCCCACCTCCCGTGTCACCCATCTGGCCATATTGCCCAGCTTCTCCTTGACAAACGCACCCACTGTTGTCATGCTATTACGTAAAAAGGTAGCCCGCACCGGCTGCTATCACTGGTACGAGTAGAAAATGTGTGTTCGTCGCGTCGGGTTCGGACGACAGCAACGAGAGCGGTTTCATCGACCCGTCGTCGCGAAACGCCTGCTTGGGGAACCTTGCGAGGTACGCGACGCCGGCGGCGGCGGTACCGATGACGAACGCGCGGCTCGACGGCTGTGCGAGACCCAGGCGCACCATGATGCCGCGCACATCCGTAACCGCCTCGAACACACCTGCCATGCTCTACCACACTCTTAGAAAGTTTAGGTCCGTACGTATTGACGACCACGCGTGAAACGGGCAGTCGTCCTCGGCAGTCGTACGGGCGCATCTGCTTTGTACAAATTATCAGCCAGTTCCTGTGTACGACGACCTTCGACCATCGGCTGCCCACGATCCTCCAGCTCCCAGTTCTCCGGATTATTGCCTGCAGGCCTCCTACCCTCCGTCGCAGACGCGAACGGCAGCCGGAGGCTCGTCGGCCGGTTGTCGCCATTCGGAGTGAACGACCACGGCGACAGCAGCCCCGGTGCGTAGCTATCGCGCAGATCCAAGTGCCGACCCAGGCGCGGTCCGTCGACCTTGCCCTGGTCCACGAGGTACTTGAAGTGCAGGTCGTCGAAGGTGTTGATGCCCCACGAGTCGATCATCTGGTTGCGCAGCGCAAACTCGTAGTCCGTGTGCACCTGCTGGATGCGCCGGTTGACATACTCCGGGTAGATCTCCATGAGCCATTTCAGGTTGCCGGGCTTGCGTGGGTCGATCAGCGTGTTCACGTAACGGTCGAAGTCCGCAAGCTCCGCCTGGTCCTTCATCGCCGCGACGTAGTTGATCTCCTCGTCACTGATCGGGTCGGTGCGCATAACGTTCGAGTTATCAACATTCTCCTTCCCGGCCGCCTGACGAACCGCGGAACGGATCTGCATGCGCTCCTTCTGTGCGGACGGCACGTCATACTTGACGGGCTGTCCACCCTGGTAGTTGTAGTAGTCGGGCGCATCTGTACGACCCGCCCCTGGAGCTCCAGTGCGAAGCGCTTGATCCCCCTGCGGCACCGTGGGGGCCGCGTAGTGTGTGCGCGCGGCGAGCTCCGCGTCCACGAGACCGGCGCCCATTGCGAGCCCAGTGTCGGGCACCGCGCCTTGACCGCCCGCGCGACCGTACATGCTCATAGCACTTGGACCTCCAACATCCATTCCCATGGTTCTGATTATACTTCAGAAAGTTATCCGCGCGTGACAAAAAGTCGCAGCCAGAGCGTCACACTCTTCGCATCCGTACACGGCTCGCCGTTCAGACGATTGATTTGGATCGTGAGATTGCGCACTGTGCTGTTTGCCGCATTGATCTCCTTCGATACAAGCGGGTCACTGCAGCTAGAATGTCTCGTGTAGTCCTGGAATAGCATCCCCAATGCCAATTTATTATCATCCTGAGTATCTCCCACACTGTTTGGATAGTTATCGTGCGTCCAAATGAAAGGCCGTGCATCCAAAGTTGCTAATGCAGCGAAGGCGCCATTTGTGTACTTATCGTTGCTCACAACACTCTCCCCGAGTTCGGGAATTCGCAGAATTAGATACGGATCTTGTTTGTGAAAGCGATCAAGGTCTTCCTCGATTTTATCGACCATGCGAGTGGTAACCACGTTGATAGATTGACTTGAATTACCGGCGGTGTAGGTACCGTCGGGGTTTCTTAGTCTGCTTTTGCTGTCGACGTGAGTGGTTAAGTGCACCAGGTCGCGCCGAACATCGTATCCGATCAACTGTGCCCGAGTAATTTGCTTCACACCATGGTCGAGTGCGGCGTGAAAATGCCACGGCGTCTCGAGGGGCTCCGGAGTGCCGTAAACATCGCCACTATTCGCCCAGTGCATGTGAGCCACAACGTCGATCCAGTGTCCATCGCACTCGTCACGCATCCATAAAGGTAAGTTAGAAGATCTAGCCATGTGTCGCCAGTATTTTGAACCATAGGTGGATGCGGCCGAAGTGTGCCGCTTCACCCACACGGTCTGTAATCTGCACTGTCATATTCCGCAGAACGCTATTTGCCGCGTCCAAATCGTGCACCACAATGCCACTCGTCGGCTCAAACATGCTATACTCCACTGCACCGACACAATTGTCGCTACTCGAACCACTGTGCAGTATCGCGAACGCTCCGTTTGCATGGCGATTGTTGCTCACGACACGACCCTCCAGTTCGTTCACGCGCAGGATCATGTAGTCGTCCGACCGCATCTCGTGTGCGTGGTGCAGACCCACGCGGCGCTTTCCAGCTAGCGCGTAACCCATCAGCTTGACACAGCTGACACTTTTCACACCGTGGTCGAGTGAGACGCTGAGACTCGTATCCGCGCGCCACGGTTTTGTGGTGTACATCGGGTAGAAGTTCCGCTCGTCTGAGCGGGAGGGTGTGGTGAGTGGTGTTGTGACGCGATTGCGCTTTAGCAGAGTCGCACGGTTCGCGTCCGCAGTTACGCCACCATCGAGCGATTTGGTGTAAATGGCGCTGTCGACCGGCAGGTTCACCGGCAGGGACGTGCAGTCCACTGTCCGGTTGAGCCGCAGCGCGTAGTGTGCGATACCGGACTGTCGATACTCGGGGAACGAATTGAATGGTGTCGTGACCAAAACCTCACTCACTATACCAGGCCATGTACTAGGATTCTCCAGGAAATTATATCGACGATCAGAAGCCTGCCCCCCGTCTGATGGCTCAAGATAGTTTTGAAAAAAAGGACTCGGGGTTGTTGCGGATGCTGCGCTGCCGTAGTGCCCGGTGTAGGAGATAGCATTATCATAATTGAAATACGTAAGACCACCCTGAGGACCGCTAAGAGTAATCGTAGAGGATACCGAGCCGATGTCCGCAGATGCATCACGGGTCAGGGGCAGTTTCTGGTTCGTGCCGTTGTGAATCTCGTCGACTGTGACCTTCTCAAGAACAGTGAGGTAGTCTGTATGACCCGTTGTTGATGTACTACCAATGCGAATCAGGTCACCCACTTGAATATTATGAAAGGTGTCGTGGGAGTATGTGTTAGAAACCCCGTCCGATTGCGACCCCGCTTGGAATGATGTGGTGGTTACCGCCTCGTACTCCTTGGTCCAGGTCGGCATGATCCAGTCCGTCGCGGTTTCGACGACGATCGCATGCCTTCGGTTTTCGGGGTCGAGTCGAACGCTTTGAACACAGCAGGCAAATTGGTCATCAAACGTGTACGGTTCCTTAGCAAAATCCGCATCTGGTTTCGTCACAAAGACATCCACCCACTTCTCTCTGCACCCCGCGCGCATTTTCACAAACGCATTGGAAAATGCCCCTTGCAACACTTTCCAACACTGGAGTAGAGAACGCACACGATGGTATGGTGGTGGCCTCTCAGGCTGACGTGGACGCTGCTTTTCGTGACATGGAGCACCTACTTGCTGCACAGCGGCCTGTACATGTCGAGCACCATGGCACTTGTGTCGGCTGTGGTGGAGGCAACCTCGTCTACAACGGACCGGGCTCTGGAAACCCCGGATCCTGTATCTGTGACGATTGTGGCATTGTGCAGCCTGGTGACATCTTTTGGGAAACGATGTATGGACGTAATTTTTCGACTCGATCAAGCAACTATAAGCGAGTGCATCACTGGCATGAGCGGATTAGCCAGCTTCTTCTTATGGAGTCCCCGATCCCTCCCGCGCAAATGCTTCAGATTGCTGAGATGCTATGCGACGGCACACACCAAATTATCAACAAAGATACCGTGCGCTCGGTACTCCGATCTCTGAATCTACAGCTCTACATAGAAAAGTGGCTGCAGATCATCTTCCGCATCACGCAGATCCAACCACCATGCCCGGGTCCGTTGGTCGTGCAGCAACTCGACGCGCTCTTTCAAGAGCTGCAACGCCCCTTCGATGCTTGCAAGACACCTGCGCGCAAGAACTTCTTAAACTACAACTACGTCTTCTGTCGCCTGTTCCAGAAAATGGGGTGTACCCAATTTGGTATGTTCTTCCCATTGATAAAGTCCAAGCCCAAGTTGAAGTCATTGGACGACATGTGGACATCTATGACAGATTCTCTTAACTGGCCAATCACACCGCTGATACAAGTGGCGCCGTTCGCTGTGCGGCTTGAGCAACCTTCCCTTTTGCTACAGCGCTTAGGCTCTCAATGCGCATTGCCAATTCCGGTTGCGAGTGAAATAACGCCATTGAAAATGGTATACCAAAGGTGGGATCGTCATCGCGCAAAAGACCAGACACGGTCGCCAAAGCGGCCCCATTCATACCCACCTGCACCAGAGTTTCAAAGACTTGGTTTGCTAAGGAGGCGTCTCGGCTGAACTTCGGCAGAACGGCCTCGATTACAGCACCGATACCGATGCCGAGAACAGTGTGGGTGACAGACACCTGAATGGACCGACTCGTGTTCATAATCTACCAAGGCTCTAGAAATTTTAGACCATCTGGCTCCATGGCGCGGGCATGAAATCCTTTACAGCCAACAAGTCCGACGCACTCTGTGGCCCGTCCTTCGGTGGTATCGGATTGTCGGAAGTCATCGACGACTGCCAGTATTCCTCATTGCCCATGTGGAATTCACCCGGGTCGCTCGCCTTCCACCAATACAGCATTTCTAGTGGATTGACCGTGTGCTCCGGACACGTGTCAATCACCATAACCTCGTTGTCTTCCGTGTAAGCGTCCAGGAGTTGCGCGAAGGCATCCTTCGTCAAAAAATCCCCGAAATCCTCCCACAGCGCCTCACGCTGACGCTGCTGAATGGTCTTCATAATAAAGCAATAGTCGGTGTTGCCGCGAAGTGTCGGTGTAATTGCCTTCGCGTACTGTGTCGTAATGAGTACAAACAGTCTGTAGTGCCGCCCTGCGACGAAGAGCTCCATCAGATTCGCGTCGTACTTTAACCGCTGATCACTGATCACGTCGTCGAGCAGTACGAAGAAGGGTGCCTTCGCGTCCTTCTCCTCGTCTGTGAGACCATTGTCGTTCAGTATCTTCTTCTGTCTCTTAAAGACCGCATCTAAAATCTCTGGTTCGTACTTGGGGTAGATGTACTTGGCCGGGATGTACTGCCGCCAAAATTTATTAAGTTCGTCAGTTTGTGAAATAACGATACCCGCTGGTATTTTGTCCTTCATAAGGTACATAAGATTCCTAAACACCCACGACTTACCCGTCCGTCGCTTCCCTACGGCGACCACGGTACCGTCTAGCTTGATTGTCTCTGGGTCGAATTCGGTCAAGTCTGGGAGAATGACCTCAGCGTATTGGTCCGCAGCGAGCACGGGCATAGTGGCATGCTTGCCGTATGTGACACCCTTCGATGGCTGTGTGGGTGTAGCGGGTGTTGCATTTTGCTTCTGTGTAGTAGCGACCCGTGGGTTCGTCTTTCCCACTGCTTTCTTGTCAGATTCCGGTGTTGCTGCCATATTTATAATATCAGTCAGAAAACTGACGCTCGACGTCGACACTAGGCACCGCGTGTGTCGGGTCCTCGTACGGCTGTGCGAAGCTGTATTGCTGCGTGGCGAACACCGGTATGTTGCACTTGACTTCGAGCTTCATGCGCTGGCAGATTACAGAGATGTCCTCAAAGCTCCAGTGGATTCCAAATTTGTCACCACCGACGCCAGTGTATACCTGATTCGCGTAGGTCGTGGCGGCAACAACGTCACCTGGGGCCACTGTGCCGTTGGGAATGACCGTGCCCGTTGTATTACAGATGTTAATCTTTCGCGCGAATTTGCCACCCATGCCATCCCATGCAAACTTCGAGGTGGTCATTTGCACCGAGTGTCCAATCAGAGCACCTGACATCTTGTCGTACTTTGGCCGCACAGTGCGAATCTGGAGCATCTTCACTTCATCGTGTGAGAGATTCTTACGTCCAAGGATTTTGAGCTGGTTTGCCTGCACGAAGGCCAGCAGCTTGTCGTCAATTGCCTCCAGCATAGTTGCAAATGCTGAGAAATTTGGGTTGTCCTGGCCATTGATAGCCCCGTCTGTCAAGTCCAACGAAAACTTGGCCTTGTGCACATCCGTTGGGCCCCACATCGTTCCGAAGTTGCCGTCCCCGGTCACCCGTGGCCAGTTCGTCACACACGCCGGTGTGACAATGGCGACGTCAGTGCAATGTGGCTGCAGCAGCATGTTGATGGCGACTTTCCCGGCTCGATCGGCGCCGAGTGCAAACGTCACGTCGTTCGTCGGGAAGTCGGACCACTGTGTGTAGTTGCGGCGTGCGTTCATCGAGAGAAGTAGCGACTTGGTAGCGGCTGCAGGCGAGTACCCTGGTTGTGGCTCAGAAAATCGAGTGTGTCTGCAGTGGGAAGGAACTGCAAATGGTCGCGCTCAATGGGAAGTTTCACGGAACCTTCCGATGTCTGGACTGTTTGGTAAGCAACTGGACCCATTGCTGCAGCAAGTCCCTGTACGTCGACCTCTGCACTGTTCACAGTTGGCGTGCCCGAGCCAAAGTGGGCACGCAGACCGTCTTCCCGATACGCGAAGTC
>Ga0181412_1000661_pt1 | contig 14242 bp, 19 predicted proteins | sample 35SPOviralmetaG_FD_130113 | JGI IMG/M metagenome (GOLD analysis project Ga0181412, IMG submission 130113) | Marine viral communities from the oligotrophic San Pedro Time Series (SPOT) site, San Pedro Channel, CA, USA - 35 SPOT_SRF_2012-08-15 | ecosystem: Environmental > Aquatic > Marine > Strait... | reverse complement strand
GATTGAACTAATAGAAGCCGTAAAGGAATCTACACCTGAGTGCTATCCATGGGACGCAAACGACTAAAGGAACGGACCTAAAAATCCAACTACTTTAGGAGTAAACAAATGAACACACTAAACATGATCAAGAAGCAGATCAACAAAGCATCTGCAGTTCACGACGCACAGATTACCCACACCTCATATCGTGGTGTTGAGTATTCTACCCGTTGTGTAGAAAGCAAAGAGTCTCACGGGACTTTCTGCTATCGTGGACGCACTTACACCAAGTGATTGTCAAATCAATTGAATAGTGTTAAGATGGGAGGGAAACCTCCCATTTTTTTATGGATAGAGAGAAACTAAAACTAATTGTAAGGAACATGAAGTCTCTTGTTGATGCACTAGAGTCTGAGGTATACTCTGATGTAGATGCATACAAGGCAGAAAACTTTGATGATCCCACACCTAATTACATAGTAGATTACGACGAGGTATTTGAAGACGATGACAATTAATACTGCTACGTTGATCAGCGTAACTCCTGATGCAGAGAAGCACATGGCCTATTGTGCCCGTGTGTCCAATCCAAATAACCAGGATAATGAAAAGTTCTCTGGTCTTCTTAAGTATTGTGTGAAGCATCAGCACTGGAGTATCTTTGAACAGGCATACATGACTCTGGAACTGAGTACCACACGCGGTATCGCGGCCCAAGTGCTTCGTCACAGGTCATTTACATATCAAGAATTTTCTCAACGCTATGCAGATTCATCTTTGCTTAGTGATAAAATTCCTCTTCCTGAATTGAGGCGTCAAGATACAAAGAATAGACAGAATTCTATTGATGATCTTGATGCGTTTGAAGTGCAAAATCTTGAGTTGCAGATGCAGACTCTATTTGATTCTTCTATGGCACTTTATCAACAAATGCTTGAGCGTGGAGTTGCAAAGGAATGTGCTCGTTTTGTGCTTCCTTTGGCCGTGCCCACCAAAATCTATATGACAGGCTCAGTGCGTTCATGGATTCATTATATCGAATTACGTTCTGCAAACGGAACACAGAAGGAGCATATGAATCTTGCTCTGAGTGCGAAGGAAATTTTTATCAAACAGTTTCCTGCCGTCGCTGAAGCGATGGAATGGGTTTCATAAATATTTACACCAACAATTGAGTTATGCCAACATACCCTGTTATTAATCTAGAAACAAAAGAGAAAAAGACACTCAGTATGACTATGAAAGCATACTCAGAGTGGAAAGAAGAGAATCCAGGATGGGATAAAGACTGGTCAGAAGGATGTGCAGGGCAGTCTACTGAGTTTAAGTGGACTGGAGAAGCCAAGTCTAGTGGATGGAATGAAGTTCTGGACCGTGCATCTAAACAACCAGGTGCTAACGTTCGGAAACACCGTGACTACTCCTTCTAACTTTTTATACAACTTATGCCCGCAAAAAGAAAGACCCAAACTCCAGTTCCATTCGGAATGTCCAACAGACAAATGAAACGAAAGAAACCAATCAACTCAGATCTGATGAGGAAGATTGAACCTCTGACACAGAATCAAGAGGAACTCTTCCGCTGCTACAAGAATGATCAGAACCTTGTAGCGTATGGTTGTGCAGGCACGGGTAAGACTTTTATTACCCTCTACAACGCTCTCAAAGATGTTCTTGATGAAAGGACACCTTATGATAAGATCTACCTTGTGAGATCGCTTGTGGCTACTAGAGAGATTGGATTCTTGCCTGGAGACCATGAGGATAAGTCGTCACTTTACCAAATTCCTTATAAGAATATGGTGAAGTATATGTTTGAACTTCCTACAGAGTCAGACTTTGAGATGCTGTATGGTAACCTTAAGACTCAAGGAACTATTTCATTCTGGTCTACATCTTTTATTCGTGGCACCACACTTGATAATGCGATCGTCATCGTTGACGAATTCCAGAATCTAAACTATCATGAACTTGACAGTATTATTACGAGGATCGGACAGGACTCCAAGATTATGTTCTGTGGAGATGCTACTCAAACTGATCTTCTAAAAGATAGAGAGAAAAATGGTATTGCTGACTTCATGAAAGTTTTGCGTATCATGCCCTCTGTCGATATTGTTGAGTTCGGCGTCGAAGATATCGTTCGCTCTGGACTGGTGAAAGAATACTTACTTGCGAAGATGGAACTTAATTTATGAATTTTACTCATCATAATTTTCTCGGTGACCTTGAACTAAACAAAAAAGAAACAAACGGCATCCGTCTCTACAACCTTCCAAGTGGAGACTGGGTGCCTTCTATTACGTCTGTAACTTCTTTCTACAATCGACAGATCTTTGTCAAGTGGCGTAAGCGAATTGGTATTGAAGAAGCTAATCGTATTACAAAGAGAGCAACCTCGCGTGGAACAGACTTCCATGCAGCAACTGAACTCTATATGTTAAACAAAGAAATAAACTGGGACGACTTTAAACCTCTGACCAAGTTTATGTTTACCTATGCACGACCATATCTGGACAAGATAAATAATATACACGCTATAGAAAGGACCCTCTATTCTGAATATCTTGGATTAGCTGGTCGTGTTGACTGCATCGGAGAGTACTAAGGTGAGCTCGCAGTCATCGATTTTAAAACATCCGAAAAAATTAAACCAGAAGCATGGTTAGAAAACTATTTCGTTCAGGAAATGTTCTATGCATCTGCTTACTATGAGTTGACTGGCATCCCCGTAAAGAAACTCATTACCATCATGGTCACTCCTGGTGGTGAGGTTAAAGTATTTGACAAAAGAAACAAAGGGGATTATATTAAATTATTAGTACGTTATATTAAGGAATTTGTATCTCACAATCTTAGGACAGAGAATGAATGAACTAGAAAAAGCACTAGAAAGTAAATTCTTCTGCCCCTCACGATTTGCACAGGAGATCGAATCCCTGGTGCAGAAAACACAGGGAATGAGTTATATTGATGCAGTGGTTCACTTTTGTGAGCAGAATGCTATCGATTTAGATTCTGTTCCGAAACTTATATCTAAACCACTCAAAGAAAAAATAAAGTGTGAAGCACTGCACCTAAACTTCTTAAAGAGAAGTTCCAGGGCTAGATTGCCTGTTTGATTCCATTTTTGGGCGAAAAATTTTCCCGGCCAAAAATCCCCTTATTACTTTTTTGATGATGCCTTTTGATGCCTATAAGCAGTATCTTTCGTTGAAGAATCACTTCACGAAAGAGAAGTATGACTATCACAAGTATTGTGGAAAGAGTCGCGCAACAGTTCAATCTTTTTACAAAAGGAAAGATCGTTTCTGGTTTGAGAAACTAGCACGAAACAAAGATGACAAAGAAGTAATTGAGTTCTTTGTATCTAACTTTATCACCTGCACTGATCCAAGTAAGCTTTGGATAGGAGAAATGATACGTGAAGGTGAAGTTAGATACACTTCATGGAAGAAAAGAACTCAATCACTCTCATATGTTTTTAAGGAAGAGACCGAGAGAGTCTTTTCAGATAATAATTTTGATGCTATGTTTTCTATGAATGGATCTAGTCATCCAAACATTTTGAAATCTTATCTTAGAGATGACATATCAATTGAAACTCTGGTCATTCTTGATAGGATACTTGGATTTAAAACAAACTGGGATGATAAACTGTCTGATCCAGTATGGGAAACCGTCAGTATGAGGATGAAGAAGTATTCGCCATTCCTAAATATTGAGGTATCACGATATAAAAAAATTCTTAAGCAAATTGTTTTAGGGTAATGAGTTTTTTCGATTCCGATGTAGTCCGTGCAGAAATGACGGCAATAAGTGAGATTCAAGATGACGTTTATAAGAACGTCTTTAATTTTCCTTCTATGGATAAAGAAGAAAAACTAGAGCATGTTATGATGCTCGAAAAACTTGTGGACAAACAAAAAATTCTTTATGCACGTTTGAGTTTGTCTGATGACCCTGAGGCAAAAGAAATGAAAGAGCGGATTGTTGAGTCTGCTAAGATGATGGGTCTCCCGAAAGGGACCAATATGAATATGGTATTCAATAATATGTCACAAATGCTTGAGGTGATGAAGGACCAGATTGACAAGACTGGTTCTGACCTGTAGAATATCGAGGTACACACAAGCCAAATACGTACAAATCTAAACAATCCTATGTCTTTCGCAAATCTTAAAAAGCAATCATCTCTTGGATCTCTGACCTCTAAACTGGTCAAGGAAGTTGAGAAGATGAACAATACCAGTAGCGGTGGAGATGACCGTCTCTGGAAACCTGAAATGGACAAGACTGGCAACGGTTATGCAGTCATCCGTTTCCTCCCTGCCCCTAACGAAGAAGAACTTCCTTGGGCAAAGATGTACTCCCATGCCTTCCAAGGTCCTGGTGGTTGGTATATCGAGAACTCTCTGACTACAAACGGTGGCAAAGACCCTGTGTCAGAGCACAACCGTGAACTCTGGAATAGTGGTCTTGATTCTGATAAGGACACTGTTCGTAAGCAGAAGCGTAAACTGTCCTACTATGCCAACATCTATGTGGTTCAGGACAAGGCAAACCCTCAGAACGAAGGTCGTGTCTTCCTGTATAAGTTCGGCAAGAAGATCTTTGATAAGATCATGGAAGCCATGCAACCTGAGTATGAAGATGAAACTGCCATCAATCCTTTTGACTTCTGGCAGGGTGCTAATTTCAAACTGAAACTGAAGAAGGTTGCAGGTTATTGGAACTATGACTCTTCTGAGTTTGCAGCATCCTCTCCTCTGCTGGATGATGACGATGCACTGGAAGCACTGTGGAAGAAAGAGTATTCTCTGACTGCTCTGACTGCTGCTGATCAGTTCAAGTCCTATGAGCAACTGGAGAGCCGTCTCAAGATGGTGCTTGGTGCTAAACCTGCTGCCCGTCGTTATGATGAGGAGACTGCTAATGAGGACAACGATCGTGGATCCTACGCTCCCGATTTCTCCTCCCGTCGTCCTGATTCCACTCCTGCAAAGATCGGCAGTAATGACTTCAACGCACCTGACATCACTCCAACAAAGTCTGCTGACTCTGATGAAGATGATGCACTGTCCTACTTCCAGAAACTTGCTGAAGAGTGATGAGATATAACCAGTTGTGTTTAACCTTATTGGTTATCGCAGCATATATTAATCTACTGAAATAGTCTGATATTATCAGCAGTCTTCATGGATTCAGTCTTATATTGACTGGATCCTTTTTTGTATGTCATGATAATTTCTAGATCATCTAGGGCGATACTCAGATATTGTGGTTTAAGTAAAAAGATATTTCTTCTTTCATCTTGAAGTTGTTCCTCATACTCATAATTTGTTACTGTCTTGACTGGGTACTTAGTTACAAGTCCACCATCACGACTATCAAAGTAAGTGATACTGTAATCTGATGTAACTTTCAGTCCTTTTTGAACCATGATAACGTTATCGCCATTTCTTGTCTCTACAGTTTCATAATGATGAACTTCATTTACTTTTTCATATGATCCATACTTGTCTAACAGATACTTGTCATACTCTAATTGTGACATGGGCCATTCTGTTTTGACATTAATTATATTGTTGGATGCTAAGACTAACCAATCTAAACTAGAGTCACTATAGAATTCAAAGGCAACATTATCAGGTCTCTTATTTCCAGAAACAATATACTTTGTAAATGTTGATAAGTCTTGAAAGATGTCTTCTCTAAGAGCACCTTTCTTAAAAAAATTTTTTACAGGAATATAGTCTGATATGTTTGCATCAGGAAGTCTGCTGACATACTCGAAGTTTGGAACTTTGTTAAAATAGTTTGACATTTTAGAAACCTATTTCTACTGATGGGCCAACGCTGTCTATCCCTCCAGGAACTGGTGGTCCTATTTCGGGGGCTAATTGATTTACAGTATCCTCGTCTTCATAATCATCGTTGAATATGGGTTCAAGTTCTTTCATCTCAAGAGTTATTTGATAAGAAACCATGTATCCATCTGGTAAGGTCGCATAATTATTCTCTGGAGTATAATCAGTCTTGAAAGACATCAAAGCACACTCTTTCATTTTTCCTATGAAAGGATGTTCGTCGAGTCCTTTAGCCAGATAGTGAACTTGAAATGTATGCGGAGCAAGTAAGAAAAGATTTCCGACACTCCTCCTTGGTGCCATTCCTTGTTTAAAGAATCTAATAATTTTGATGATCTCTGACGCTTCTTTTTTGCTACGGGCAGACATCTTAAATGTAAAAGTAAAAGGTCTCAGTGTTGGTTTATTAAACAGAAGTTCTAAGTTTGGGTTTAGAACGGCCCCATCAGTTCTCTTGAGCAATCCAGTCACACCAGCTGCTTTTCCACCATACAGTATTTTTAAAGCTCTTTTTATTTCTTCTGACGAATTTTTCAGTCTTCCAGTTAACCCTTCGATTGCTTGACCTACGGATTCACCACCCTCTATTCCACCGATTGCAAGTTTTGCTGCTTCTAGTTTAGCCAAATTCATGGAGTCTTCACCCCAATCACAACCATTTAGATCACTAATTCCACCTTGAATTGCTAGAGTTGCCGATCCAATTTTTCTTGAACCTCCATCTACTCCAATTCTTTCTCTCTCTCCAAAGCCAAAATTCTCTCCTGATCCTAAGTCTCTTGGTTCATATTTAAGCATGACAAACTGAATCACATCTTGTGCATCATTAATGGTTATTGGATATCTGTAGTCACCAAAAGCGTTTCTTGTCTTTTTATTTTCTTTGATGTCGAGTTTGTCAAGAACATCGGTTGCGATTGTTTCTGCATCGTCTTTTGGATCTGTCGTTGTCTTGCCAGTCTTGAGTAATTCTTGCATCGATTGATTGCAACCTTCTGCAGTCGATCCTTCTACTGCTTCGCATCCAGCTCGGGCGGTCGTTAATGCTTGATTTTTTATTTCTTTTTGAACTTTATCACTTGCGAATATTTTTTGACCAGATTTATTAAGCACCGACTCAAAATCTTTTTCAGGTTTCCATTTTCCACCTGGTTCAATAGAAGCAACTGGCGAGTCTCCAGATATGCCAGAAAGGTTGCCGAGAATTTGTTTTTTATAAACTGTAGTTTTTCCGGTATTGGCATCAACAATAGTATAAAATTCCGCGTCTGATTGCCCTTCTATTCCTGGGAGCGAAAAATTATTTTTATCCCTATCCCCGTACAATCCCATTACACACCACTTTTTTATCTATTTAGCACGAACTTTCCATATGACAGGGATAGTAAATCATCAAGTTCATCTTGTTGAACGATATAAACTTGAGTTCCCAACTCTTCCCAAGTATATTGTCGATAGTCTTGGTGATGGAAGTTAATACCACGAAATCCCCACTGAAATAAATCAGTCACTGCAACTAGTGGGTGTTGGTCGTATTCAATATTAGGTGTCTTTGCGAAGTATTTGAAGGTACAGATGTTCCCTTCTTCAGGTATGGGTGTTACAGTGTCATTCAGTGCATACATTATCAAAGTCATTCTATCATCAACACTAGACTCAGATTGAATGTCTTGTCTTACTGGTTCGATACGGTTCATTTGATTCCGAGTTCGTCCTCTGTAATTACTTTGAATTCAATTCGTCTGTCTTCACAGAACTCAACTGCAGCTTTCCACTTTGCTTTATTGACTTCCCAGGTCTTACACTCATACAGATAAGATTTAGTCACTCTCTTTCTTTGTTTTGGTGGTTGTGTTTGTCTCTTTGGTTTCACTTCAACCACGTAGGTTTTAACGTGACCTGCGTTTTCTTTTACCTTGATAATGAAGTCAGGAAAATACTTATGCACTCTCCTATCAAGTGGTGAGATATATGGAATGAAAAATTCTTCACTACCCCACTCAAGAATATTATCATTTAAATCACAGTAACGACAAAACTTGCGCTCCCAACTACTACGACATATAATATTGTTGGGATTACCCTTATATTTCGTAGGAAACGAAGGTTTGTATTTACTTTTTATACTTTCTCCCATACATAGTATATAAAGTCAAAAACTATTTATAGATGGCTGGACGAGTAACAATAGATCAGTTCAAGTCTCAACTGGGAAGACCGTCTCTTACTTCTAAGTATTATGTAGAGATTCCTCTGCCTGCTGGTACGGCTGGTGGAAGTGATGCTGCATTTAGAAATTTTGCAAAGGCACAGGGATTTGATGTCACAACTGATATTCAGAGAAATATAAATCTATATTGCACAGAGGCATCTCTTCCTGGTTCAAGTCTTGCAACGCTTGAACAGACTAGTGATAGGACGGGTGTAACAGAAAGACATGCTCATCGTAGAGTCTTTGATGATAGAATTGATCTTACTTTTTATGTTGATGGGGATAACTATACAGTTATTAAGTATTTTGAAACCTGGATAGATTTTATTAGTGGATCTGGAACCACACAAGATTTTGTTTCGGCAAATAGAAATGAAAAATTAAATGAAAATTATTTTTATCGAATGAACTATCCAGATGAATATACTTGCTCTGGGTTTAAAGTTACAAAATTTGAAAGTGATAGTTTCAGAAACATTAATCCGACTGGTGGTAGTTTAGTTTATAATTTTGTGAAGGCATTTCCTATTTCAATTAACTCTATGCCTATTTCCTATGATGCATCTCAATTATTGAAATGCACGGTGTCTATGACGTACTTGAGATATGTTATTGAAAGAACCAAAGCACAAACACCACCTGCAGAGAAAACGCCACAACCAAAAGTACCAGAACCAAAACCAAAAGATGGTTCATCATCTGCTCAACAGTTCTTTAATGATAATAGAAGTAGTTTACTTAAAGATAAGAACGGAACTAACTTCCCGTTTGATGTAAACAAATTTGGTGGTGGTAAACCTCTAAACACAAATCTCAATTCAGATGTTGCCTAATAAATAATCATACTGAACTTCTATAGGATATTATGCCTTTACCAAAGATTGCTACACCAACTTATGAACTTGAGTTGCCATCAACAGGAGAATCAATTCAATACAGACCCTTCCTTGTAAAAGAAGAGAAGGTTCTTGTGATTGCTTTAGAAAGTGAGGATACAAAGCAAATCACAACAGCTATTAAGACAGTCATTAAAAACTGTATTAAAACAAAAGGTATCAAAGTAGATTCTCTTCCCACATTTGATATTGAATATTTGTTCTTGAATATTCGTGGCAAGTCTGTCGGTGAAGAGATTGAAGTCAATATTATTTGCCCTGATGATGAGGTGACTGAAGTTTCTGTGACGATTGATATTGATTCTATTAAAATTCAGAAGAGTGATGATCACACGAACAAAATTCAACTTGATGATGACATTATGATGGTAATGAAGTATCCATCGTTGGATCAGTTCATTAAGAACAACTTTGACTTTAATGAAAAGAATGTTATGGATCAATCATTTGATCTAATTGCATCTTGTATTGAATCTATCTGCACTGAGGAAGATGTATGGGCAACTGCAGACTGCACTAAGAAAGAGGTATCCGAATTCCTTGAGTCTATGAATTCATCTCAATTCAAGGGTGTGGAGAAGTTCTTTGAGACGATGCCTAAACTAGCACATACTGTCTCTGTTACTAATCCAAAGACTAAAGTTAAGAGTGACGTTGTACTTGAGGGATTAGCGTCTTTTTTCGCGTAGCCATGGTTCACATGAACCTTATGGCATATTTCCAACTGAACTTTTCGTTGATGCAGTTCCATAAATATTCACTAACAGAGATTGAAAACATGATCCCTTGGGAACGTGATGTTTATGTTAACATGTTACAGAATCATCTTGAAGAAGAGAAGTTAAAAGCACAGCACCGAAATGGCATCTAGGACTACTACCGATCCAATAGAAATACTCTTAGAGATGGGTGTAGACCTAGATAATCTCTCCGAGGAAGAGGATTATCTTAGTGCGCTGAAAGAAGCAATTGCAACTATTCAGTTTCAAACTAAGGGTGGAGGTGATGAACGCTCTGCAATATTATCGCAAGAAGTAATAAGAGTAAGAAAGCAAAGAAAGGCAGCAGACTCTAAGTTTAAAGCAAGAAAGACAAAGATATCCGCAGGTTCATTAAAAAAAGGATCTGCTACAGGGACTAATGTTGCACCAAAGGCATTACCTGGTAGTGCAATAGTTTCTTATCAAAAACCTGAAGCAGAAGAAAAGAAAGAAGAGAAAAAGAAAGGTAGTTCTAAAAATCTTATATTAGAGATTTCTGAAACTGTTACAAGAATTGCTGATATCTTAAAGGATCAGTATAAACTTAAAAGAGATACTGCAACCTTTGATAGAAAGAAAACAGAGAGAGAAAAAAGAGATCTTCAAAAGAAAAATTTAGCAAAAAGATTTGAAGGTCTTAAAAAAGTAGCACAAAAAATAATTGCACCTGTCAAAGGAATCTTTGATAGGATAATGGGATTCTTATTCAATATTATATTAGGAAAATTTCTAATAAAATTAGTTGAATGGTTCTCTAATCCAGATAATCAAAGCAAAATTAAATCTATTATTAGATTCCTCACTGATAATTGGCCAAAATTACTATCAGCATACATCGTTTTTGGAACAGGACTTGGTAAGTTCTCTAGGTTCCTTGTTAAAATTCTTGCAAGAGGTGCTGTTCGATTAGCAGCAGCAACAACAGGATTACTAGCTCGACTCTTTGGTTCGAGAGCGTTAGGAAAGTTCTCACGATTTTTTGGCAAAAGAGGAAGACTTATTGCTGGTGGTATCGAAGCAGTTACCACTATCGTTGCTTTTAAAGCATTAGAGGATGCCTTTACAAAAGGAGTAGCACCTGAAAAATCTGCAAGTATTGATAATGACATTCCTATTAGTGGATATCAAGGTGGTGGATTAGTACAACCAATATTTAAATTTGGTGGTGGTGGATCAGTAAAATTTAATCTACTAGATCCACGCACTTGGATGAGTGGTAAAGGTCAACAAGCCGTTGATAGCAAAAAGACTGGTGCTTATGGTAATAATTCTTTAAGTGGTAGACTTCTGAATAGAAGAAATGCTACTAATGAAGCCATCCAAAAGATGCGTGGTTATGAAGAAGGTGGAGAGGTCGATGGACCAGGTGGTATTGATAAAGTCCCTGCGATGCTCACTGATGGTGAGTTTGTCATGTCTCGTGGTGCTGTACATAAGTATGGGCTATCACAACTAGAATCGATGAACGCTGCTGGTGGTGGCACCAATAAACCCAAGATCATGAACGGTATGGTCTATGCAGTTGGTGGTGGAGGAATAGGTGCTTATTTTAATGAAGTTAAAGAACGTTTTATATTGGGAGATGACAGTCTCCTTAATCGATTAGCTCATGGTGATCGTAAAGGAGCACTAGAAGCACTAGGAATAAAAGTTGATGAAAATACTAAAGCAGCAAAGGAAAATACTAAACAGAGAAGAGAAGAATCTAAACAGAGAAGCGAAGATATTTACACAGTTGAAGAACTTATAGCAGGAGCTGTTGGTATTGCTCAATCTTTAGAACAACAAGCAGCAGGACTTTATGATCAAGCGATGTCTGGGGCAGCACAACTTATTGATCAGTCAGTGGTTATTGCAGAGCAATCTGCACAGCAAGCAAAGCAACTTGTTGAGGGTATTCCTGCAGCAGCAAAAAAACAATATGATCAGTCTATAAGAGGAATTTATTCTGCCACGGCAGATCCCCTTAAAGCTGCAGAAGCAAAAAGATATGTAACTCAAGCAGAGTTCGATAAGTTATCTCCAGAAGAACAGTTAGATAAGTTAATTATTGATCAGACTAATAAAGATGGTGTTGTTACGTCTACAACAACAGCATTAACCAAGAGAAATCAAGATAGACAAACTGCTACTATAGAAAGACTTACAAAGGGTCTCGATAGTGAGAATTTTCTTGAAAGATTAAAAGCTGATATCATGAATCGGGGTATTATTAGTCTGCCATCTCAGATGCTAAGTGATATGGGAGCAACTGAAGGATTTGATAATTTAATTTCTGGTTTAAGTGGAGGAAAAATTAAGCAAACTTCTGCTGTACTAAGTGGTCTAGAAATGACTGCAAAGGGAATGCTGGGTGATGCAGGAAAGCCTTTCAGAACGGATGCGAGTTCCATACTTAAATATAATAAACCATTAATGGAGTTTGCTATTAAAAATAATCTTGTGAATAGCAAAGGTGAGTATATGGTAGGAAAGGGTTCTTGGAGTGATGCTCTTGGAATTGAAGCATATGCAACTCAAGATATTGGTCTTTCAAAAGAGGAGAAGGAAAAGAATTTCCGTATTGTTGGTGGAACCAAAGATAGACAAGGTAAATACACAGTCATAGATGATAAGGGTAAACCACAGACCAGATATACGGAACATTTGTATGATAAGATGCAAAGAGAGTCCATGGGGTCAGGGGGTGCTGCTAAAATTGCAAACTATGGTCTAGGACAGTTTAATTTTTCTGTTGATCAAAAAACTGGAAAGGCAATAGTAACAGACTCTTGGGACTCTAATAACTCTGCAGCATATTATTTTGATGAATCGGAAGCTGCTTTTAAAAAAGGTGATCCCTACATCGGAGCATTTAAAGGATTATCAGGAGTATTGAGAATGAATCAAAACTCTCTCCTTGGTCTTGGTGATACAGGATTTGCAAATAATCTGCCTGCTGGTGTGCGTATTGAATCAGAGGATGACTTCAGGCATCTATTAAATTCTACACCAAGTGCTATTAAGAGAGAATCAGCACAAATATCACAATCATCCGCAAATAAAGCAGGTTATTTCTCCCCTGTCACTGGTAAATTCTATGTATCATATGCTGAGGCATTAAAAGATCCAAGAGTAAAAGCATCAGAAGACATTAAAAAGAAATTTAATTTTTCACCAAATCAACAATCAAATCTCACGATCCCTGGTATGCCTACTAATGCATCTGGATCTAACGTGACAGTTGTCAAGGCACCCGCTAAGTCCACTAATCCAAAACTTAATGGCAGTGGATCAGAAGTTCCAAGCAGACCTCCCGGCAACGGCGACCCTGCGAAGTTCCGCATCTTTGGTATTCCAATACCTTTCTTATAAGGGGATAAGATATGTTACCTATTCTAGCGAGAGCAGCAGGTGGATCCATGGCCCGGAAAATAATGGGTCGTAAGAAGAATGTGAGAGTTGGCCAGGCACAACCACAATCATCAAATACTATTGTTAAATCTGAAAAATTTACAGGTAGATCTGCAAAGGCATCCTCCTCATTACCAAGACCACCTGCTCCTATGAAGAAAGTATCTGGTGGAATGATTAGTAAAGATGATCCAATAAAAGTTATTCATGTTAAGACTTTGCAGATTGAAAGTATTCTTGTAGGGACTTTGGCATCGGAAAAGGCGGAACTGAAGAGAAAGAAGAGTGATTTTAAAAATCAAAGTAGACAAGATCAAGAGGACAAGTTAGAGAAAAAAGATTTAAAACCAAACAAAAAAATGAAGATGCCAAAGGTTCCTGGAACTGGTGGTATTTTTGGTTTTATTAAGAATTTTATTGGAAACATCTTGATGGGAATATTCCTAACGAAGATGATAGATCATGTTGATAAGTTGAAAGGAATAGTGATAGCTCTTGGTAAGGTCGCTGATTTTGTGTCTGAGGTTGGCATTAAATTAGTTGATGGACTTGCTACTTTTGTTGATTGGGGATACAAAGCATACGATGCAACTCAAGGATTTTTAAAGAACTTCGGAGTACAACCAGAATTGTTTGATCAATTCGCAGGTGCTCTCTCTGGAATAATTGATGCCCTGATTATTGGATCAATTATTCTTGCAGCAAGAGGAGAAGATGGATTTGGTCCTGGTGGACTTGATAAAGCAAGAAGACCTGGTGGACGTAAACCAGGTGTAACAACAGGTAGTGGTGGACAGAAACCTAGATTTACAAATCCATTTAGAAGAAGTCCAGTTACTCGTGGTGGAAAACCTGGAAAACCTGGAGCTCCAGTTACTCAAGGTCGTGGTGGAAGAGGTCCTAGACCAAGAGTTCCTGGAACTGGTCCTAGAGTTACCGGTGGTGGAGGAGGATTAAAGATTCCTAGATTCCCAAGACTTCCTTTTGGTGGGGTAGTTAGGGGTCTTGCAGGACCATTTATCAACACTCTTCTTGCAATTTGGGATTTTAGTGGTAGAAAATCAGCAGGGCAAACAAATGTTCAAGCAGGAGCAGGAACCGGTGGTGGTATTCTTGGTGGTATTGCTG
>Ga0181412_1000659_pt1 | contig 14253 bp, 24 predicted proteins | sample 35SPOviralmetaG_FD_130113 | JGI IMG/M metagenome (GOLD analysis project Ga0181412, IMG submission 130113) | Marine viral communities from the oligotrophic San Pedro Time Series (SPOT) site, San Pedro Channel, CA, USA - 35 SPOT_SRF_2012-08-15 | ecosystem: Environmental > Aquatic > Marine > Strait... | reverse complement strand
CAGAAGCAGTTCATTCTGCAGATAAAAAACCAGAAAAATATAGAAAGCCTGATGGCAAAATTGGAATTAGAATGGTTCCAATGGATAAAGAAGTTGTTAAAAGAGAAGCAATAGTAGATCCTAATGACTTAAAGGGTAGACCAAAAAAAGCAGATCCTAATCCAGAATCTCCTTATGGTATTAAACACCCGATGCATCCAGCTAATTTAAAAAAGAAAAAAGTCAAAAGCGAAGCTTCTTCTCCTTCAGTTCTTAAACCTACTAAACCATCTGACATAACTAAACACGCTAGAACACTAGCAAAAAATTCTGATGATTACGAACGTAATAAGAAAAAGTATATTGATAAAGCACGTTCTAAAGTATTTAAAATGTATCCTAGAGAAAGCTTAAACGGTTTAATGAAAGAAGAATCTGTTGACGAAGCTACATGGCCAGATGAAATGCCTAATGACGATGTAGATGAAGCTTTAAGCATGTCTCAGCGTATAAAAAAATCTAGAATAATGAAAAGAATGAAAGCAAGAATTAAAATTGGTAGAGAAAGAGCCAAGAGAAAAATGGCGCCTAAAGACAAGCTTGAAAAAAGAGCAAATAGACAAGCTAGAAACCAAATTGCTAGTAAGCTAACAAGAGGAATACCGAAAAGAGAATTATCATTTGCGCGAAAGCAGGAAATTGAAAAGAGATTGGATAAGCCTGCATTAAAACAAAGAATTAAAAGATTAGCTAGAAGATTATTTAAAGACGTACGTAAAAAAGAAGTACAAAGAAAGAAGGGTTAATGGTTAACTCATTTAAACATTATTTGATAGAGGAAGAAAAGGCTGTATACTTTACATTTGGCCGTATGAATCCTCCTACAACTGGTCATGAAAAATTAATGAATGAGTTGTCAAAAAAATCTGGAAATAACTCTTATAGAGTTTATTTATCACAATCAACAGATAAGAAAAAGAATCCATTGGATTTTAAATACAAAGTCAAAACTGTTCGTAAGTTTTTTCCAAAGCACGCAAGAAGTGTAATGCTTAATAAAAAAGTAAAAACAGTTTTTGATGCAGTAACTGAAATGTATAATGACGGATTTAAAAATGTAACAATGGTAGTTGGATCTGATAGGATCAACGAATTTACTACATTGTTAAAAAAATATAACGGAGTTAAAGGTAGGCATGGCCTATATAACTTCAATAAAATCAACGTAATTTCAGCCGGAGACAGAGACCCCGATGCAGACGATACTAGTGGAATGTCCGCATCTAAGATGAGATCATTAGCAAATGAAGGAGACTTCACGCAATTCTCACAGGGGCTGCCACGGAATGTATCGAATGCAGACGCAAAAAAAGTATATAATGAAGTAAGAAAAGGTATGGGACTAAAAGAACAAATAGATTATTTTAATAAGTTACATTTCGAGCCTGTCTCTGAGAAAAGAGAGGCATATGTTAAAGGAAACCTGTTTAATATTGGTGATAATGTTGTGGTCATGGCTACTGACGAAGTTGGTCGTGTTGCCAACCTTGGAAGCAACTATGTTATTATTGAATCAAATAATAAACTTCTTCGTAAGTGGATAGATGATGTAGAACTATTAGAAAAAGATTTTAAAGATAGAGTGAAACAAGATAAAGATATTAAAGATAAAAAAGGTACACAGCCAGCTCCATATTATAAAGGACTGGAAAAATCAACGAAAGCTAAAAGACTTTCGCATTTTAAAAAACATGCAAAAATGGATGATGACAATCCAGCTGCTTACAAAAAAGCACCAGGTGATGCAACAGCAAAAACAAAATTAAGTAAGCATACTATCAAATATAGAAAAATGTTTGGTGAGGATGCTGTAGAAGTAACTAAGAAAAAAATAGAACGAGAAAAAACAGTTGACAGAATAAAACATGCTCGAATGTTAGATCGGGCTAAAGTAAGAAAACTTAAAAATAGGAGTAAAGCATATGCTTAAATTTTCAACTTATAACGACCTTTTAGAAAATGAAGGTCTTAAAAAGAAAGCAGAAAAGTCTGGCGTATCGCTTGGTACTTTAAAAAAAGTATATAACAGAGGTATGGCTGCTTGGAAGACTGGTCACAGACCAGGAACAACACCACAACAATGGGCTCATGCTAGAGTCAATTCATATATCACAAAGGGTAAAGGTACTTATTACGGTGCCGATTCAGATCTCAGTGGTAAAGGTAAAAAAGAATCTGTTGATGAAGCTAAATATGATTATTTTGATTCTAAGGATGCTGCACATGCACATGCAAAAAAACATGGTGGCAAAGTATATAAAAATTCTGGTAAAGGCGCTACTATGGTTAAAGGTAAACCAGCTAATACACACGTAGTAATTAAAGGCAAGATGTTTGAAAGTAGTGTAGATGAAGCACATGATACTAAACATGTTAAACAAGCTATTGGTATTGCATCTGACCCTCGATATAAAAAAGGTAATATGACTGGTGCAGTTAAGGCTATGAACAAAATATCTCCTGGTCTTCATAAGCATCCTCAAGTAGCTGCAGTACTGAGAAAACAAAATGAATCTAAGGTAAATGAAATATCAAAGAATCTTGCAAGGAGATATGTAAATAAAGCTGCAATAGATATGTTTCATAAAGGACGAGATCAAGGTGCAGCTGACACAATAGCTAAAGCTGGTGGCCAACATCCAGATCAAGAATATAAAGGTGGACCCGAGTTTAAAGGTGCACGAAGAGCTGGTGGTATTATGAGAGCAACACGAAAGCTTATGAAAAAAGAAGCAATGTCTGATGCAGAAAAGAAAGCTCATGACGCAGCAATTGCAGCATTTAAAGCTAAAGGTGGTAAAGTTAAAAAGCTTAAGCCAGGTTATGCACAAGGTTGGACTGGTAAAGACGATCTCGGTACTGGAATGAAAGGCATGATGTCAAAAGATGATACAAAAGGTTTCGGTACTAGTAAAAAAGTTGGGAGTATGAAACGATGACTTTAACAAAAGCAATCAATGAAGTTAAACAAATCTTAATGGAAGAAAATATAGAAGAAGATCGTAAAGCTGGTAAATATAAAAAGGGTGAAATGATAGTTATGGGTCAATGGCCTAATCCTGATCAATGGGCTAAAGAATATATTATGCCTAACGTAGATAAAAAAGGTGTTCGTATATATTCAGACGGGCCATCATATAAAATAGAAAAGCTATAGGAGATTATAGTGAAAGACTTTTTTCAATTTCGCAAACACCTAGACGAAGCAAAATTTGCTGGTAGCACCATTAAGATGTTTGGTCAAAGTAATCGTAAAAAACCTATAAAGAAAGAAGCTTCTTGTCAGAAACCTATAAAGAAAGAAGACACTAGCTTCAAGGTTTCTATTGATGGATTACCAGATATGTATATGAACGATAAAACACCAGGCGCATTATTACAAAAGCTTCGTAAAATTGTTAAGCAGCCATCAATGATAAAAGATGTTGATAGAACTACTACAAACAAAGTTAAGAAAGCATATAGAGATAAAGCACAAGGCAGAGAAGTTAAAGAATACAAATACGATTATGGTACGCCAGAGTCTGTAAAACTCATGAAGAAAGTGACTCCTGGCGAAAAAGAAGAAGGTTATGTATCTATGGCTCAGCAGCGTGCCGTATGGGCTAATCGTAAAGACGGCGGTAAAGGTCATCCTGATAATAAGAAAAAAAGGAAAAAGTAATGAGCTTAGATAGGTTTAAAACATTTATAGAAGCTCGAGGAGCAGATTCTAAAGGTCATTTTAGATCTACTAAATCTGGTGCTGGAATGACTGCTAAAGGTGTAGCAGCTCATCGTAGAAAGAATCCTGGTAGTAAATTACAAACTGCTGTTACTGGAAAAGTAAAAGCTGGTAGTAAAGCTGCTGGCAGACGTAAATCATTTTGTGCACGTATGAGTGGTATGAAAGGCCCAATGAAAGATGAAAAGGGTAGACCTACTCGTAAAGCTATGTCTCTAAAAAGGTGGAAATGTTAACAATGAAAAACTGGATAACAAAAAGAATTAAAGAACGAACAAGTATGGACGGAGCAGTTTGTATCGCTCTTGGTCTTATGATTTTATTTTTAGCTCCATTAGCTAAGATTGCAGCAGGAATCGCAATTGCTTATGGCGCATGGACTATTTGGAAGGGCGAATAATGGCAAAGGCTTTTAAAACTGTTTTAGAACACGAAGTTATTAAGCACGGAACCTCGATTGGGCGCAGGCCAAATACTTCTACTATGAACAAACATAAAAGAAGAAGCTTAAAAAAATACAGAGGTCAGGGGAAAAGCTAGTGGCAATAGAAACAAATGAAACTAGATTAGATCGAATCGAGCAAAAAATAGATAAGCTTGCAGATGCTATGATATCTTTAGCAAGAGCAGAGGAGAAGATAATAGCATTACAAGACGATCATGACAATATGAGAGATAGAATGAATAAATTATCTGTTAAATTAGATGACATACAGAAATCTGTTGACGATAACGCAAGAACTGTAAGTCTTATAAATAAAGTGGTATACGCTGCAATGGTTGCAGCAGTAGGAGCCTATGTGGCCCACATGTGGATGTAAAGGAGAAACCAATGTTTAGTAACAATCCATTCAATATGCATAGGGCCAATGATGAGGTCCTAAACGAAAGTAAATTTTTAATTCCGGAAGAAATTCCTGCAAATGAAAGAACAGCATTTCATGGTGCAGCTGCAGGCGCTGCTAAAGATGGTAAGACGTCTTTTAGTTTTGCTGGTAAAAAATATCCAGTAACTATGAAAAAAGATACAGCAAAAGCAATTGCAGATCAAAAAGAAGCAACGCACGCTACTGACTATTTTGTAGGACATAAACACGCTGCAAAAGCTGGTATGGGAGTTAAAGTACATAGTAAAGGTCCAGATGGAGATAACGTAACTATATCTCATTCAGATCCTAAAAAATTACAAAAGTATGTTGACAATCATTTAGGTGGTGGCAAAATAAAAGAAGGCTATGGTAGTATGGTATCCCCGGAAACTAAAGCTAGAGTAGATGCAAAAGTGCCTGCTCCTAAACAAGATCCAAAAACTGCAAAACTGCAAAAAAAGATTGATGGCATGAAAAAAATGAAAAAAGAATCAGTGAAGAAAGAAGATGCAGGAATACCACACAAATACACTGTAGATTTATATAGTAAAGATCACGGCTCACACTCTTCATTTATAAAAAAAGCACAATCTGCTGGAATTAAAGGAGTGTATTCAGGTGTCAACTCAGATGGTAAAGTAAAAGTATCTTTGAATCATCATGATAATTCAGATGGCGGAACTATACATAAATTTCTTAAAAAGCATTATGATAAAGATATGACTCATGGCAATATGCAAACTATGAAAACAGGATCTTCATCACAGAAAGAAGGTACTATGAACGAAGAATATAGCAAAACTAATAAAGCGTCTATGACTATTAAACATGGTTATGACGAAGGCGATGGTCCGGATAATAAGAAATTTGCAAAGTATATTAATAAAAATACAGGCGCCACAGTTAAGCATCACAAAGATGGTTCAACAATGTCATTTCATGGAAGCGACCATCAAATACATAAAGCCTTACAGCATCACCACTCTGATGACAAAAAAGGATTAGGTGATTTGAATTATCATAAAAAAGGTAAGACTCATTCTGACGATCATGTTGATGGACAACATACATATAAAACTGAAAGTACAACTTTTAGAGAAAAGTTAATGTCTATATTTGAGAACGATAAAGCTTCTCATTACAAAAGCGCAACTAAGCCAGAAACTATGGATGATCAGCTTAAAGGCGCTGGCGCTAAACAGATGAAAGCTGATCTTACAGGTGGTGATACTAAAGCTGCTGATATGGAAAAGCAATCACATGCAGATGCAGCAAAGGCGGGTAGAGCCGGCCCAGGTACAAAAGCTAGAACTAATGATAACAAAAAAGGAGATAAGAAAGCTATGACTTCAGCTACACCAGTAAACGATCCTACAGCAAAGATTGTTAAAACAGAATCTTATGGAATATCAGGAAACAAAATATCTAGTGGTTTACTAGATGCCATTGCAATGGTTGAAGACATGAATAAAGTTCATACTGTCGATATTGATCACATGACTGGAACTGCTGGTTCACATGAAAAAAAACATGGTATTACTTTAAAGAAAGGTAAGAATTATGGAAAAGGACCAGGATCAAACATGGCAACTGATGCAACTGGCACTAAAGCTAACTTACAAAAATATTTAAAGAAACACTATGATGGAGAGCATAAAGAGATGCATCCTGAAATTTATAAGTAAAAGGAAATATAATGCAAGCACCAAATTATCAAAAAGATGCTATTCCAACTCCTCAGGGTTGGAGGCATCCTAGAACTGGAGAGCTCTTAGTTTCTATGAAAATATCTGAAGCTGCTATTAACGAGTACTTAGGCGTTAGTCCTGAGCCACAAATGTTAAAAGAAGCTCCTACTAATTTTCAAGAAGCTAAAGTCGAACTTATGGTTGAAGACAATTTACCAAGTGAATACGAAAGTATGACAAAGGCTGAATTGGAATCAATAGGAAGAGATCACGGTGTTGAACTTGATAGAAGAAAATCAAAGGCAGCATTAATACAAGAATTAAAAGAGATACTTTAATAATTGAATATATAATTTTATGATGATTTTTAAAGAACTGACTGAAAAAAACTTGTTCTTATATGCAGCTAAGCATTATAAGAATCCTAAGTTTGCTGATATTGAAGAGTTCTATGAAGACTTAAAAAGATTTAAGTATATAAAACGATTGCTAAATCGTTATATAGAAACAGACGATCTAGCTTATAGATTATTGTTAAATCATTTTATAGTTGTTTTTAATGTTTTTGGTATTGAAGCTACACTTGAAATATTAGAGCTAAAACTTGAAAAAAGTCATTGGCCAATTGTAAAACCGTTTTTAATTTTTTTAAGTTATATTAAAAACGATCAATACATTGGAATTACTATGGATCCATATGTTGTAGATAAGCTGAGGAAAATTTAATGGGAATACTTAAAAGCGCAGCTGATACAGTATATGCATTTCGTTTTATACGAATGATGGTTATGGATTGGAAAAACTGGGATGCCTATAAAGAAGGACTTATTGACGAAAATGGTAAGAGAAATAAGGACGTGAAAATTGACACATCTGACAAAAGGTCTGCTTATACTCCTTTCGTTCGCCTTGTGGCTAACATCAAAAGGCTCGTCGCAAAACTTCCAGGAGGTGGAAGTAAACTCGGATCTTTTGCGTCAGCGCTTTATCTCGTTAAAGAAAAAGCAAATATCAGTGAAAAAGGATTAACTAGTATTTGCGAGAAATGTGATATAGAAATATTAGATTTTTTGAATGAAAATAATGAATGGTTTCTATTAGAAAATAAACAATTATCACCAGGACTTTATAGAATACAAAATGCTAAGTTACTAAATAAATCATGTAGTGAATTAGTGTGGGCTAAAGATCAAGTAAGAATAAAAGAAGATTGTTATCCAATTGGAGATGTCTTTGGTGTAGATATATATGAAGCAACACACATTAATACAAACCAAGATGTTTATATAACTGCAGGAGAACTAATACGATGAGAGCGGCTGGTAGACAAAAAGGAAGTAAGATAAAAGCTTACACACATGTTACAGTGAATCCTAATGCTCCAAAATCAAGATACACTTTTAGTATGCATAGTTCAGAAGCAGGAGCTAAGAAAGCTGCAGAAAAATATTCGCCATTAATTGGTGATGATTTAAAAGTAGTTAAACAAGCTGGAAGGAGCCCGAGCACAGATATGTTTGAAGAAAAAATAGAAGAATCATTGTGGGATAATATAAGAAAAAGAAGAGCAGCAGGAAAACCTAAGCTAAAGCCTGGTGATAAAAATTATCCTAAAACTCTTAAAGTTGGTGAAGATGTGCCTTCAACAAACACTTCATCTATTCCTAATCCTGCTACTACGTCAATGGGTCCTAGACTAAAAACTACAACTATGCATGATAAGCGTAGAAAAAAAGATCAGTTCCCAGTACTACTAAAAAGATTTAGAAAATATATAGAAGATCATGGCTAGGCTATATCTTTTAATATTTATTGTCGGCATAATTGGTATAGTAGGTTATGGCGCTAAATATTATTATGACACTACACAGAACAGAATAGCTATTCTTACAAAGAATAATACTAAGTTAAAAGTAGCAATTGAAACATCTGAAAAAAGTATTAATAATTTAAAAGTTAATATTGCTAAGATGGCTACTTTAAACAAAGCACTACAAGTTGATTTACAAAAAGCCGAAGCATACAGAGATGAATTAAGATCTAAGTTAAGTAAATTAGATTTAGTAGTTGAAGCTTTAAAAGATTCAAAAGTTTTAGAAGGAAAGATGAATGGCGCAAGTTATACATTGTGGCAAGGTATCATGGAAGAAACTGGTAATACTAATAAGTCTGATAAGCCTAGCTGGTTGCAGCGGCCTGAGGATGGAACCGGAAATAAAAACGGTAACGAAGATAGAACAAATAACAATACCAGTAGTAGCGAGACCAAAGCCATTAAACCTTAGTGATACAAGAGTATTTGTAGTCACAAAAGATAATTATGAAGAGTTTGTAAAAGACTTTAAAGAAGTTTACGGTGAATTGGCTTATGTCGCATTAAGCATGAAAGATTATGAAAACTTAGCAATTAATATTGCAGAGATGAGAAGATATTTAAATCAACAAAAAGAAATTATAGTATATTATGAAAAGGCAGCAAAACCTAAAGAGGAGAAAAAATAATGGACTATATTTTAGATCAACTTATTACTTGGTGGCAATTCACGGTTGTAGGCGTATTAATCATTATTGGCTGGTTAATTAATAGACTTGGTGTAGATCAAGAAAATGATATTATAGGATTTAAATACGATGCTATGCCACAACTAAGACCTATTGCAATACCTACAAAAGGAAAAGGATTTTGGTCTGCAATTTGGATGTGGTTAATGGGTACAAGGCATTGGGAAGTTGCAGCAGACTGGTTATTCACAATTGAAGGTAATAAATATATTATTCCACAAGGATTTAAGTTTGATGGTGCATCTATTCCTAAATTTTTGCACACATGGTTGTCTCCAACTGGAGTATTATTAATGGGTGGATTAGTACATGATTATGCTTATAAGTATGAAACATTATTAAAGTCAGATAAAAAGAAAACTATGGGTAAAATTAATCAGAAAAAAGCAGATCAAATATTTAGAGATATTAACATTGAACAAAACGGTTTTCACTTTCTAAACAATCTAGCATATTGGGCACTAAGAATTGGTGGCTTTGTAGCATGGAATGGACATAGAAAAGTGAATGCCAAAATAGGAGAATAACATGAACGTAGGCGAACAAATAATATTAGCAGCTAGAAAACAAGCTGAAGGTGAACTTGAAATTCACAAAGCAAATATCGAAGTATATAGAACTATGCCAGCTGGTATAGGTGAACATGGCGACATTACAGAAGCAGTAATGGCAGAACTAGATAAGATGTCAGCAGCGTATGACAGAATTGAAATGATTGAAAAATTCTTTTCGAAAAAACACAATTAATTCCTTTACAAAACTAGTTTTTTAATATATAATAGATACAACAATCAAAAAAGATAAGAGGGATAGAAATGCAACAATTTGTTGACACAAGGAATTTTTTGTCTGAAACTAAGTTTTACGAAGGCTACTCACGCTATAAAGAAAGCGATGGTAGATATGAAACTTGGGATGAGGCAGTAGATCGTGTAATAGACATGCACGAACAAAATTATATTACTAATAATAACAGATTACAACCATTTGTAGAAGAAGCTCGTACTGCATATAAAGAACAACGTGTTCTTGGTGCACAACGTGCTTTACAGTTTGGTGGTGATCAATTAATGAAACATCAAATGAGGATGTATAATTGTACGTCGTCATATGTAAATAGACCAGAATTTTTTGGTGAAGTATTTTATATCTTATTGTGTGGTGCAGGCGCAGGTTTTTCTGTACAAAAACATCATATTAAGAAATTACCAAAAATTCAAAATAGAACTAAACAAGCGAAAGGTTACATCGTTGAAGATTCAATAGAAGGTTGGGCTTCAGCATTAGACATATTAATGTCATCTTTCTTTGTAGGTGGAGGTAAATACCCAGACTATGAAGGAAGAAGAGTATTCTTTGATTTATCACAAATAAGACCTAAAGGCGCAAAAATATCTGGTGGATTTAAAGCACCTGGACCAGAAGGCTTACGTAAATCATTAGATAAAATAGAACACTTACTTCAAGGTATTGTAATAGATTCCAAAGAACCAAGTGAAATTAAACCTATAAATGCATATGATATCACAATGCATGCAGCAGATGCAGTGTTATCTGGTGGCGTAAGAAGATCTGCCACTATTTGTCTTTTCTCACCAAACGATGAAGAAATGATGAATGCTAAAACTGGTAATTGGTTCATGGAAAATCCACAAAGAGGCAGGTCTAATAACTCTGCAGTTATTGTAAGAGATAAGACTACTCCCGAAGAGTTTGGCAAGATTATGGAATCAGTCAAACAATTTGGAGAACCAGGATTCGTCTTCGTTGAATCTACAGAACATACTACAAATCCATGCGTGGAAATTGGTATGTATCCGCAGATTAATAAAAAGTCAGGTTGGCAAGGTTGTAACCTAACTGAAATCAATGGAGGGAAATGCAATACCGAGGAGGACTTTTATAAGGCATGTCGAGCAGCGTCTATCCTCGGTACCCTACAAGCTGGGTACACAGACTTTAAATTCTTATCAGACACATCAAAAAAGATTTTCGATAGAGAAGCTTTACTTGGTGTATCAATCACTGGATGGATGAATAATCCTGATATTCTTTTCAATGAAAAGATACTTGAAAAAGGTGCAGAGATTGTTAAAGAAGTTAACAAAGAAGTTGCAAGCATAATTAAAATTAATCCTGCAGCAAGAACAACATGTGTAAAACCAAGTGGTAACGCTTCAGTGTTATTACAAACTGCCTCAGGTATTCATGCAGAACATTCTGATATGTATATACGTAATGTTCAAATGAATAAAGAATCTGAAATAACACAAGCTATTATGAAGCAAAATCCGTATATGGTAGAAGAATCAGTTTGGTCTTCTACTGGTACAGATGTTGTTGTTTCATTTCCAATACTACCTAAGAAAGGTTCAATGTATAAAGACGATCTATTAGGTATTAAACATTTAGAACTTGTTAAGAAAGCTCAAAAGCATTGGGTCGAAACTGGAACTAATGAAGATCTTTGTGCTGATGAAGGTATAAGACATAACGTATCAAATACTATTATTGTAGATGATTGGGATGACGTAGAAAAATATGTATACGAAAATCGTAATGCCTTTGCTGGTATTTCTTTCTTAGCAATGACTGGTGATAAAGACTACAACCAAGCTCCAAACACTGGTGTCATTGATGCTAAAACTATGGTGAAGAAATATGGTGAAGCTTCTATATTTGCATCTGGTATGGTAGTTGATGCTCTTAAAGTATATCCAAATCTATGGGATGCATGTTCAACTGCTCAAGGTTTTGGTTTAGACTTATCAGTCGAATCTTCAGAAAATTCTGCTAGAAAAGATTGGGTACGTAGATTTGAAAACTTTGCAAATAATTATTGTGATGGAGATAAGAAAGCTTCAGAAGGTTGTTTAAAAGATGCTTACCTATTACATAAATGGAATAAGATTCAATCTAATTTAAAACAAATTAATTGGAAAGAAGATATAACAGAAAAGAAGTATACAGATGTTGATACCCTCGCAGCTGCTGCATGTGCAGGCGGTGAATGTGAAATCGATTTCTAAGATAATTTCGCCGTGTGTGAAAATCTGCAAAGTTGAAAACAAAGTATGTATTGGATGTGGAAGAACTACTCAGGAAATAGCTGAGTGGTTCAAAGCATCTGATAAAAGAAAGAGAGAGATCGTTGAAGGATTACGAAATAGAGTGTGAAGAATGCGATAACATATCTTATGTTGCTTCAGAAGAAAAACCAAAATATTGTTCGTTATGTGGAAGAAGAGCTGAACCAGAAGAGATTGATAAACCTTAATAAATAATATTATGTGGTATTATAATAACGAGCTTTACAGCACAACACCAGAAGACTTCCAAGGATTTGTATATGAGATTACTGAACTGGACACCAACAAAAAGTATATTGGAAAGAAGAATTTCTGGAAACCTAAGACCCTCCCCATCACTAAGAAACGTAAGAGACGAGTACGAACGCGTACAGAGTCAGACTGGAAACAATATTACGGCTCGTCCAATGAAGTATGCGTACTTGTGGAAGAACGTGGAACCGATAAGTTTAGAAGAGTAATACTAAAACTCTGCAAAACAAAAGGTGATATGTCATATTATGAAGCAAAGCTGCAATTTGATAATAACGTATTATTAAATGATAATTATTTTAATAATTTTATTGGTTGCAAGATTCATTCAAAACATTTAACATGTTAACAACAAACTTTGAAAAAAGTGCATTTTTTCCTTTACAAAGCCGTTTTTTTATGGTATAATATATCTATTAAAATCAAAAAAGCGGAGAAATTTAATATGAAAAATACTAATGACAAAATCGAATTTATTACTGAAATGACTTTCGATAACGGAATTGATCTTGCAGGTTTCGGTAAGACCGAAGACGAATCAATTAATAATGCTTTATCACATTTTCCATATACCACAAACATACGTACTTATACTTTATCAGACTTAGCTTCTTTAAAGACTTATAAGTTACCACAGCATTACACAGCTTCCGAGATGGCGTAATGGAAAATCCTAAATCAAATATCATCAGCTTTCAAAAGAAAGTTGATGAGAAGTTCGTAAAAGAAAATGAAGTAACTCTAACTTTAGACGATGACGATAACACTGAATTTGTTTTTGAAATGGATATTGATGATGAAAACTTATAGTGAAGTAGAATTATTAAAATTACAATTAGCTGAAGAAACCAAAGAAAAATATGCTTTATATAAAAGAATTAAAGAGCTAAATGAAAAACTTGAAATGTATGAAAATAAAACTAGTTAACATGTTATGTTTATTTTCCTTTACATTTGCAAAAAACTATGGTATAATATAAGTATAAAATTAAAAAAGAGGTTCTAAAATGACATAGCGAAAGTAAAGGTTGAGAGATTGAATAAGGGAGAGCGATAGGCTCGACAATCTCAGAGGTTTACAAGTCTGGTTGGACTCAAGGAACCATAACCTACAATAAAAGCAACCCGCTTCTACCGCCGAGGGGCATACCTAGGTAGAAGTGATTGTTAGAGAGCCCCTCAAAGAATTTTAACGAATAGGAGAGTGGCAATTGCCAAGCCCATCAGAGATACAATCGATGCTTCCACTATTTTTTCAACTCCTCTTCTTCGCAGTAGCTGGAGCATTGATTGTAGGTGTATTTTTTTCCATCGTTGGCTGGTTCTTTCGTAATGCAATTGTAATAATGATTATTGTTGCAATATTATTTGCAATCAACTATGGATATATTGATTTAACTAAATTATTTGGAGTCGTAAACTATGACAATGCATCTATTACCAGCTTATTACAATAATAATAGTAATAAAAAGAAAAAAGCTTTTCGTAAACCAGGCTGGATAAAAGCTCAAGCTGAGCACGATAAATGGCTAAAGTCTCGAGGCGTACATCCAGATCAATTAAAAAACAAAAATAAAGATTCCGGAATCAAAGCTCCTAATTATAAAGAGCTTTCACGTTCTCTACCAACTACAGGCCATATGGGTCGTATTGTTGGTAAGTCTAAAACAAATGCATATACTGGTACTTTTATCACAGGTATTGCTACAATGCATAAATCAAACATGGTACCCGTAACTAAGGACGCTGATCCTAAAGAATATGCAACAATGCGTAGAAACTAATTAACATGTTATGTTTATTTTAGTGTACATTTACGTAAAAGCATGGTATAATATAAGTATAAAATTAAAAAGGGAGTTTAATTTATGGCTAATTTAAATAGAATGATAGATGATCTAGAAATGTTATCAATAGAGGAGCAAGATGAACTTGCCCAAAGACTTCTAGATAGAAACAGTGGATTGGCTGTTACTCTATCTACTAAAATCAACATTGCTCATCAGGATAAGTTTTATACTGATTCTGT
>Ga0181412_1000654_pt1 | contig 14332 bp, 18 predicted proteins | sample 35SPOviralmetaG_FD_130113 | JGI IMG/M metagenome (GOLD analysis project Ga0181412, IMG submission 130113) | Marine viral communities from the oligotrophic San Pedro Time Series (SPOT) site, San Pedro Channel, CA, USA - 35 SPOT_SRF_2012-08-15 | ecosystem: Environmental > Aquatic > Marine > Strait... | reverse complement strand
CTTTCCGAGAGGTAGTCCTCGCCAGACCCTCTGGTCTTATACTTAAATTATATCGGCGTTCCTCTTTAGCTCAACCACCCGCGGCTAAGCCCCCGAAGGGGAACAGTCGTATAATCGTAGTATGGATAACGAACACAACACCGATACCGTAACCGTTGGCGAGCTATATAATGCCGTCGACGTCATCTGCCGTGCAGCCGCTAACGAGAGCTCTAAGCTAGCTCTTATCGAGTCCCTCTCTAATCAGTTCAACCCAGAGATGGTCTCTGTGATGGGCGTGGTGAACGATAACTATGCTGATACCCTCGAGCGTATGCGTGAGGCCTTCGGCATCAAGCCCGAGAAGGTAGCATTCTGCAACCAGTAAGATGAAGCCTAAGTATCATATCTTCCTTCCTGATAGCTATGGCTTTGGCGACTACGATAGCTTTGACGTAACTAATGCGAAATTTATACTTTATAGTCAGAGTAGCCGTACTGAATACCCTATAGATGCCGACGAAGTAATTAAGATGATGGATAACCCAGACGTTGAGCTTAGTAGTAGGGCTAAGGCTGCCATAGATAGACTCTTAAAGGCTGCATTCGCCGCCTAGTTAGATAGTGTGTTGTTGTTGGAGAGGTCGTTCTATATATAGAGCGGCCTCTTTTTCGCGCACGGGTACCCCGCCTCGCAGACGACCGGTCTTGTGAGAGCGGTTAACGTGGGAATACTCCTATATATACACCCGGGTTCCGATAACGTGAGGCCCCATGCTTTTAAATTTTTTTGTCGCGGGAACTTTATTATATATGCCCGGGGAACGTTCCTCTATATATGTTCCATTTAAGATATAGGAACTGGAACGTTCCTTACTCTAAGTACCTCTTTGATACAGGAACCCCACCCTTGTAAAGGGTACTATATAATACACTCTATTATAATAAAGGAACAGGAACGTTTACCACTCTATTAGTAACTCTGAATCAGGAACACTAATGTCTAGATCGATACTGCGTTCAGTACCTGGAGTATTCTTACATGAAGTAAGGAACACTATAAGTGCTATACTAAAGAGTAACTTCGCCTTTTTCAATTAGAATGTTCCTATTAACTAGTTGTTCCCCAGCTATCTCATCTTTAGATTTACCAAAGTAAGCCACGCCGTAATTGTTCTCTATAAGGAACGTATTAACATTAGTACCTTCTAGTGTAACTAGCTCACCTAAAATTCTACCATACTTACCTCTACTATCATCGGTTTTGGTTTGGAGTATAATGTTTGAGCCTACTGGACAAAATTCTAGAACCTTTTGTTTAGCTAAGTTCCCAAATATCTTCTCTACCTTATCTGATGTTCTGCTCTCTGGAGTGTCTATGCCATACAAGCGAATGCGCTGCTTTTTAAGCCATACATTGAACCCTAAATCTATATCAACGTCTACTGTGTCTCCGTCAACTACTCTACTCACAACTGCTTTATATTCGTACATGTAACTATTTAAGACCATCTGCGACAAATCCGCGCTTTGTTTGGTGTCGGGGAAATCAGCGCGATTGTATAAATAATAGTATGAGTGAATATTCTAAATTATCTAAAGATGAGCTTGAAGAACTTGGCCGTAAGTATGGGGTGGAGTTAGATAGAAGGCTCTTAAAATCTAAAATGGTTAAACAGCTTGATGGTCATATCTCTTCTTTATCAAAAGATGAGTTAGAAGAGTTAGCAAGAGAAGATGGCGTAGAGCTTGACAAGAGACTAAAGAAAGAAAAGCTTGTAGAACAAGTAGCAGATATAGGAGAAGAAGAAGTAATTAACCCTTCTATACCAACTTTAGCAGAACAAAGAGCAAAACTTCGGAATTTAAACTTCTAATTGATTAAATAATTACATGGCATTAGGAGACAACACAGCATTTTTTAACGAAACCACCTTTTTATTAGGTGATCAAGGCACTGAACAATTAGGTGTATCAGGCATGACTATTACAGCAGTAGGTGGTGGGGCAATTGATGCACCAGCTGCTAAAGTATTATTTACTAAGAAAGCAGGAGCTGATACTAGCATTTATATAAGAAAAGTTATTGACACGGTAAGAGACTTAGAATTTACAATAAATATTGATGCAAGATATTTAAATGATACTATTGCAGTTATTACTGCTGATAGACTTGCAGTACAAGCAACTTTTGTAGAAGGTGGAGGTACAGGTAGTGAAAATATGGTTTTATCAGCTAAAGGTAATAATTCAGTTGGACCTACTTTAAGAAGACTTTATACTTTAGGTTACGTTTAAGATAACTTTATAATTTTAATAAAGATGCTTCCGGAATGGGAGCATCTTTTTTTATGGGAACTGTGATATAATAATAGAGTAATATGATTAATATTAAATTAAACTGCGATAAGAATATACGAGATAAGTTCAAGAAATATAATATTAGTAAGAAAAAATTAGAAAATTTCCTGAATTTTCTAACTAATGATTTAAAAAATACTAAAAAGTGGTGGTTTTATGAAATAAAAGTAAAAGGTATAAAAGGGGTAGACTCTCAGTACTTCTGGGATGAAGATGAGATAGAGATAGCTTTAAAATGCAATGAATGTAAAACTAATAAACAACGCCGTATATATTTCCTATCAAGTTTAATACATGAATATAGACATTGGGTACAATGCCATATTGAAAAAGTATCAGAAAAGAAATTAAATTATAGTGAAGAAGATATTGCTGAACGTACTGATAACTATACTAAAAATAAGTATGAATTAGAATGTGTTGAATGGGAAAAATTAGTAGAAAAATTTGATAACTTTTTAGGTTAATCTTGAGGCCATAAACGAGCTTTCATATACTCGATATCTTTCTTTATTTCAGCTATATCTACTTCCATTTCTTGCATACTATCTGTTATAATAAAATCACCATTTGGTGTTATAAAATTACTTATTAATGTTTCGATTTTTTCTACTAATGGTAATAATTCTCTTATCTCGGTTTGATTTGATTGAGCCATAAATCGTAAGGCTTGTGTTTCAGTTTCCAAACTTTCAATTTTTAATTGAATTATTTTTTGATCCCTTTCATAAACTTCTTGAGAAACGTAATTACTATTTAACCATAGAGCGGCTAAAGCACCTACTGCTGCTAAGAAAAAAGAAGCAAAATTAATATTTTCCAAAAAGGAGCGAAAGAAAGTTATAGGCTTTTCCATTTTAATATATTTATTAAATTTTCTTATATTAAATAATAATAATGAGTGATCAACACAATATTTTTAATCTTTATGAGCAAAACCTTAATCAATCAGGTATAGCTAATATGCAACAAAGAAATAACGATAAAAATTATGGTAAATATACACCATCACAAGGTAAACCATCATATCAAAGATATGGTGTTCCTACAGTTTCATCAGCTAAAGTGAAAGGTGCACCTTTCGTTCCAAATGGTATTAGTGATGAAGAATTCAATATTAAAGGTTACGGGGTTATTGATAGCACTCAAGCTCTTGGAATGTTAAACAGATTGAAAACTGATATACATGATTTAATTGATAAAAATGTCACCGGTTCAATATTAAAAAGTAAAATAGATCTTTATATATCTGTTGTAAGACAATTAGAAGATAAAGCTTGATTATTTGAATACATATATTATAATTAATATGTGGAAGATGTATTAAAATTAACATGGGATAATGTAGATTTTTTAACTGAATGTTTAGTTGAACAAATAAAAAATAAAAATATACAATTTGATTGTATAGTTGCTTTGGGTAGAGGTGGTTTGATACCAGGAGCTATGTTAAGTTATAAATTAGATATAAAGACGCTTTATAATATTGGAATCAATACACGGCAAGAGAACGGTAATTATCTTGATACAATAGTATATCAACGACCTGATGGCATTGAAAAGGGTTCGAAAATATTAGTTGTAGATGATATTAATGATAGTGGTCGCACCTTTACCGCAGTTAAATCGATATTAGAACGTAATTATAATATTAAAAGTGATGATATTTTATATGGTAGTTTAATAAAAAGATATGGTTCAGAATTTAATACAAATACTATTTCTGGTAATATTTTGTATACTTCACGCTGGTTAGTGTTTCCTTGGGATAAATAATTAAGTGAGGGCTAGACCATTTTATTTTGAAATTAAAGATATGCTTACGCAGTTTGTCGCTGCGTTTGATGATATTGTTATTGGACGTTTCAATAAACACAGAGTAGAGAAGGACAAAATAAATGTAAGATATGTTTATGCTCCTAAACAAAGAGTATTATATGATTTAGTAAATGAAAATAAAACTTTAACCTTGCCTGTAGTTTCTGTTAATGTTAATTCTATAAGTAGAGATGAAACTAGAGTCTTTAATAAATTAGATGGATTTTATTATCAAGGTAAAATAGGGGAAGAAACAGTATCGAGACATATTAAAGCACCGGTACCTATTAATATAAGCTTATCAGTTTCAGTATTAACAAGATATCAAACCGATATGGATCAAATTTTAAGCAACTTTGTACCATTTTGTAACCCGTATGTTGTTATATCATGGAAAATTCCTGAAAAATTTGGTTTAAGTGTTGATCAAGAAATAAGAAGTGAAGTTTTATGGAATGGGGATATAAATTTAGACTACCCTGTAGAAACAAGAGGGGGTCAAAAAGCAAGAGTTACTGCTGATACAACATTTACTTTAAAAGGTTGGTTGTTCAAAGATACAGATGACCCTACCGGTAATATATTCTTTATAGATTCTAATTTTAATAGTGAAACGCAATTAGAATATTATGATAATTTTGAATCATTATCAGGTAAAACATATATGCCGCCAGTTTCTACCGGATTAGAAACAAGAACTGATTCATTTGAAGTATCAGGTTCACCATTTATAACTGATATTTTTTATAATGGTGTATTATTACAAAATGATGTAACAATTGCACCTAATGCATCTGGTAATATAATTTTAAACGGTTATAGTTTAGGAAATACACAAACTGTTTTATTCAGTACAAATAATAATACCGTTTATAATAATCTGACATCTATAGGTGGTTTTATTCGACAAAATGCAATATCAGGTGAATCAATACCATTTAACATATTAAATGATAATACACTATTATTAAACAGCCCTCCTATAACAGGTGGTAAAATTAGATTTATACCTCTGAATAAAGGTGGTTATGATTTTTCAGACTTATCGTATATGGATACATTATGTGGTAAGGGGTTAAGTAGTACTTTTATAATAGTGAAAGATATTATACCACCTATAATTACTTTAAACGGTAGTAATCCAACAATAATTAATTTAAGCGGTTCGTATACCGAACTTAGTGGAAGAGCTTGTGATTTAGTGGATGGATCATTACCAGTAACGATATACGGTGATACGGTTGATGATACATCTTCTCCTACAACTTATACTATATTATATTCAGCTATTGATACCGCAGGCAATATAGGCACAGCTTCGAGAACAGTCAATATTGTAGATAATATACCACCAGTGGTTACTTTAAATGGTGACAGCTCTATTACTATTGAATGTAGTACTACATATTCAGAATTATGCGCAACTGCTTTAGATAATATAGATGGGTCATTACCAGTAACAGTAAGTGGTTCAGTTAATACTCACACACCTGGTACATATACTATCGAATATTTGGCTACTGATGCTGCTGGAAATACAGGTACTAATTCAAGGACAGTCGTAGTTGAAGATACCGTAGCCCCAGTGGTTACTTTAAATGGTGACAGCTCTATTACTATTGAATGTGGTGCACTATATGAAGACTTAGGAGCAACAGCTTTAGATGCGTGTGATGGATCTCCTCCAGTAACAGTAGGAGGGGATACAGTAGACGCCACTACGTTAGGTACATATACTGTTACATACTCTGCGACTGATTCGTCCGGTAATACAGGTATTATAAGTAGAGCAGTTACAGTTGCAGATACTACCGCTCCGGTAGTTACTCTAAATGGTTCAAGTTCTATTGATGTTGATTTTAATAGTCTATATACAGAATTATGCGCAACAGCATTGGATCATTGCGATGGTTCATTACCCGTTATAGTTTATGGTGATACGGTCGATACTAGTACCATGAATACATATACTGTTTTATATTCTGCAACTGATTTATCTGGTAATATAGGTACTAATAGTAGAACAGTTGCAATAATAGATAATGTTCCACCGGTAGTAACATTAAACGGTTCAAGTCCTCAAGATTTAGAAATTGGTGATACTTATACTGAATTAAATGCAACTGCTTTAGATAATGTAGATGGATCATTACCAGTAACGGTAGGTGGTGATACTGTTAATACTAATTTATCTGGTACTTATGTAGTTACATACTCTGCGACTGATTCGTCTGGTAATACAGGTACTAATTCAAGGACAGTCGTAGTTTCACCATCAGCCGAACCATGCGGTGGTACTCTATCTTTTGCTGGTGATCAAGGAACATATACATTTAATGTAGCTTTGGGTAGTTCTACTGGTGGTACAGTTGTTTTAAATTATCAAGCATATAGCAGACCGGATAGATTTCTTGTTGAACATGGAGGAGTAGTTGTTATAGATACAGGTTATGTAGGTAATACATCATATAACGATAGTCTCTCCGCTCTAGGTTTAGATCCTGTAACTGGTCCAGGTCAAGGCACTGCATCTTTTGTTAAAACTGATCCATCAACAACAGCAACTGTAACAATATCTGCTCCAATACCAGGTACACTTTTCAATTTTACATTAAATTGCCCAGTTTAAATAAAATAGATATTGTATAGCAATAGTAATAGTATTAAATAATAATAATAATGGCCGATCAACAAAATAATTCAGGACAATCAGGTTTTTTAAAAAATCTAGTAAATAAATTACCATATCAGTCTCTAGATTTTAATAAAGTTTTAGGGGATTTAAATCCTAAATATAATACTTTTGAAGATACCGGTATGAGGAGAGTTGAAGCGTTAACTAAAAACTCTATTTTTTATAATAATGATTTTAATAATACAGGTACCGGTCAAATAGCGGTTGATGGTAATTATAATGCTTTGGTATATGCTAATGTAGAAGAAAATAAAAGTGGTAGAATGAGAGATTATCGCATTATGGCTTCTTTTTCTGAAATTAGTGATGCGTTAGATGAAATTTGTGATGAATGTATTAATAAAGATGATGCTGGTAATATTATTAATTTAGGATTTAGAAATGTTGAAATTGATGAAGAAAAGCAACAAGTTATTAAAGATGAATTTGAAAAGTATATTGAATATTTTGATTTAGATAAAAAAGGTTTTGAATATTTTAGACAAATATTAATTGAAGGTGAGTTATATTTTGAGCATATTATTCATAAAGGTTATACAAATGATGGTATTTTAGGAGCAGTTATTCTACCTTCTGATTTAATTGATCCTATATATGATAATATTCAAAATATGATTATTAAAGGTTACATTTTACGTAAACCTATTTTTGATCCTAATAAACCAGAAAAGATAGAAAAATTTGATTTCATTCCTATGGATGAAAATCAAATATCTTATGTAAATTCAGGTATTTGGAATCAAGATAAAACTTTTAGATTACCTTTTATTGAAAATGCTAGAAGAGCATATCGTCAGTTATCGTTAGTAGAAGATGCTATAGTAATATATAGACTAGTTCGAGCACCTGAACGTTTGGTCTTTAATGTAGATGTTGGTAATATGGCCCCGCCTAAAGCAGAAGCATATTTAAGAAAATTAATTCAAGAGTATTGGAGTAAAAAGACATTTGATACTAATCAATCAGGTCAAGTTCAAAAATTTAACCCTCAGTCAATGCTAGATAGTTTTTGGTTTGCTAAAAGAGCAGGTTCAGAAGGTACATCAGTTACGCAGCTACAAGGTGGTGCTAATTTAGGTGAGTTAGCAGACTTAATGTATTTCGTTAATAAATTATATAAAGCATTAAAAGTACCAACTAATAGATTAAACCCTGATAGCGGGTTTGATGGAATGAGTGAATCTATTTTAAGAGAAGAGTTAAAATTTGCTAAATTTATAATTAGATTACAACAGCAATTTGCTGCTGGTCTTAAAAATGGTTTCATTACTCATTTAAAATTAAAAGAATTATTTGATTCTTATGATCTTAAACCTCAAAACATACATTTAGAGTTTAATGTACCGACAAATTTCTATGAATTAAGAGAAAGTCAAAAATTAGAACTTAAGGCCACAAACTTTAATTCGTTAGCGTCTAATGAATTTGTAGCTGCTACATATGCGCAAAAACGTTACTTAGGTTGGAACGATGTTGATGTTAAAGCTAATAGAGAATTTTTACGTAAGGATGCTGAATTGCAATGGGAATTACAACAAATCGGTTCTAGTGGTCCAAATTGGAGAGATGATTTAGGAGGTACACCTGAAGTAGGTGGAGACGCAGATTTAGGTGGTGATTTAGGAGGTAGTATTAGTCCTGAAACCCCGCCAGACTTTGGCGGCGGACCAGCTGATATAGGTGGTGAACCTGTTCCGGATATAACTCCAGCTCCTGAACCTGAGCCAGCTCCTGAAGTTTAATTAATATTACTCATCTACAAAAGTAATATCAAAAAGATTAACCAATTCATTTTCTATTTCCGTCTTAGCAGAAAATAGATAACTAGGGTTATAAATTAATGCAGATAAAAAAGTTGTCACACCTGTTTCATTTTGCATAAATAATACGTTTTTTTCACCTAGACCATCGGGATCGGTGTTAACAGCTGTTGCTAAATTTGTAGTTTTATGACCGGTAGCTCCTCTGCCTACCCCATCTAAGAAACCTTCATTATTATTTTCAGCTAATGAGGGATTTCCAAAATTTGAAAATAACTGTTCTCCTGGATAGGTAGGTAAGAAAATATTACCCGTTGTATTGCTTCCTACTGTTTGAGTTGGTTGAGCAACTGAAAGCTGGTTAAAGCTTTTATTACAAGCTATAACTGGCTTTCTAGGAGAATTAGCACCACCGTTTGTTTCTGCCTCGTAATGAACTATTTGTACATTAGTATTAGTTGCTCCTGAATAGTCTGGAAAATCAGTTACAAAAAATACAGACCAAGTACCGTCATCTGAGAAAAATCCTAAAATCTTTTGCTGGTCTTCATAGTGCCACATATGTAATTTTGCCCCATTTCCATTTATAGCTACTTTATTTTCCGTATCTCTAGATAAAACTCCATTTACAACTATTTTTGGAGCTTTAGATATACCTAATGAATTATCATTATAATAATTAAAATTTCTAGTAGTATTTTGATCGTATAAAATTTCAACATACCCATTAGAAGTAGCACCACCTTCTGTGACCCAAGATAATAAAGTTCCGTCCTCTATTTCATTTGCATAGAAATCTCTTATATCGGTTCCTGGACCATCAATACTCCTACGAACTCTCATTGCCAACGGATTTGAACCACCGGTCATATCTCTAACACCCCACATGGAAGCATTAGGAGCAAAATTTAAAATACCTCTGTTTGCATCTGCAGCACCTTCAAACGTTAGTCTATTTATTTTTGGTAATGATGGTAACATTAGAACTGATTTAGATTGCTGAAATAAGCAGATCTAAAATAGACTGTACCTGAAGAAGCTCCAGTTTTAGCACTTACTTCATTTGTGTTTGTTATACCTCTTAAAACCATGCTTTCACTATTTCCGATTATAAAACGGCGATCATCTGTAGAAGCATTACCATCATAAATATATAAGTCTTGACCAGACTTATTTGAAATTAATACTTCACTAGCTGTAAACCCTGATAACTGTGCTAAACTAGTACCGATGGTCATATTAAAAGAGTATGATTTATTTTTGTTAACGAAAGGCATATTATTATTTAATATAACCGTTAACTAATTCATTAAATAATATTATGTCGAAGTGTGAAATAGCTCCTATATCAGGTTTTCAAAGTACAAATCTTAATTCAAAAGTAGATAATTTTAACAGGCTTAGTGATAGAATACTGAGAACATTAGGTTACCCATTTATTAATGTTGAAATACATAGAGATCAGCTTTATGAAAATATAAGTTTAGCAGTTGAATACTTTAGTAAGTTTGCAGGTTATACAAAAGAATATCTTATATTTGATAGTAATTTATATAAAAAAGATTATGGTATAAAAATAGATGACCTTTTTACTTTGCAAAATAGCGAGACCTTTACCGAACAGAAAGAATTAAAAACACCTAATAAAGATTTTACTAAGTCAATCAATACTAAAGAGACTGTATTCGCAGCTATATCAACAATACCAGGATCATTATTCAGTTCAATTTCAAGTCTATCATCAGCTTTAGAAGATGGAATATCAGCTAATGATATTTTTGCTGAAGATTTTCACAGTGAAATTGTTAGTCAAGTATCATCTATAAGTGATTTATTTATACCTCAAGTTAAAAATAATATTACTAGACAAGGATCAATTGTTAGCAAAACTGAACAATTAATTAATAGTTTCGATTACGATGTAATGGATTACAGAAAAGTAATTTCTGTTACTGATTTTGAAGAAGGTTCAAGTACAGGTATCAATACATTGTTTACAATTGAACAAACATTAGCTCAGCAAACATATTTTAGTTATGCGATGGGTAATTATGGGTTCGATTTGGTAAGCTGGTATACTTTGAAAAATTGGCTTGAAACTAGAGAAAAATTATTAGCTACAAAACGTTCATATGCATTTGATGAAAGAACACAAATTTTAAGAATGTTTCCACAACCTAACGCAAGTAATAGTAACGTTAGATTTTATGGTGTCGTATCCTGTTATGTAGAAAGACCTATTAGAGATATATTAAAAGAACTTTGGGTATATCAATATGCATTGGCATTAACTAAAATGGCTGTTGCTAATATTAGAGGTAAATATGGTAGTGTTCAATTATTTGGTGGAGGTAGTTTAAACTCTTCTGATTTAATGACTCAAGGTTTATCAGAGAAAGATGCATTAGAACAGCAACTAATGACAGGATCAGCTCCAGGTCAAGGAGATGCAGATCCGCCTTTATTCTTTGTTGGTTAATTATTTAGCTTCAAAAACTTCAATAAGCTTTTGTATAACTATACTAGCATCCTTTATATCTATAGATTCTTGAGGAACAGCAGAAGATTCTTCTTGTTCACTTTCATCTGTTTCATAATCACCATATACATCCTCATCATCATCAAATGATAGGTCTATTTCTTCAGATGCGGTTTCTGTGACTACTTGAGCTACTGGTGTTGTTACACCTATATCAGTTAATATGATACTTAATAATTGATTAGTAAAATTTTCTTCTTTTGCTCTACCAACAAAATCTATTATTTCTGATTGAGTAAATTTTCCTTTTAAATCAGATATAGGATTACTATAACTTGCATATGATAAATGTGATAAATATTTAACAGTTATATCAGCTGAGTCTTTTATTAAAAAGTATGCTCCTTTTTTGTTAATTGTTACCCCTGTATCAGGTTTTTCAAATGCAATTTTAGCAGGTCGCATTAAATTTTTTTGTCTAATTTTGCTATTTTTAATGATTTTTTCTTCAAACGTCATAACTATATTTATAACTTCACTATGAAAAAGAATAAAAGATTTAGACAGGGCATTTTTAAACCGACTAATTCTCAAAAATATATTGGTAAAGGTAACCCTACGTATCGTTCCGGATGGGAATTAAAATTTTTTAGATGGGCAGACTTAAATGAAAATATATTAGCTTGGGGAAGTGAAAATATTATAATACCTTACTTAAATCCTTTAGATGGTAAAGTTCATAGATATTTTGTTGATAATTATATTGTCTTTAAAGATAAGAATGGTAATAAAAATAAATTTCTTATAGAAATAAAACCTAGTAAACAAACTTTAAGACCAGTTAAAACTAAATTTAAAAAACAAAAGACAATTTTATACGAACAAAAAATGTATGTACAGAATACAGCAAAGTGGAAAGCTGCTAATGAGTGGTCTAAGAAAAAAGGTTATAAGTTTTTAATAATCACTGAAAAAGAATTGAATATAAAGTAAATAAACTGGGTTTCTCTTTAAAACCAATTAATATTGTATAAATAATTAATACATGAGTTTAAATCTTATAGTTGAAACCCCAGCTCCAAAGGAGGAATTTGAATATATCGTTGAAGAAGGTAATTCGAAAGATAAACAAAACTTCTTTATTAAAGGACCATACATGATGGCCGAAGGGGTTAATCGCAACAAACGTATTTACCCATTAGAAGAAATGGTACGTGAAACAAAACGTTACCAACAAGATATGGTAAGTTCAGGTAGAGCAATGGGTGAGTTGAATCACCCTACTACAGCTGATGTTGATCTAGAAAGAGCATGTCATTTAGTTACTGAGTTATCGCAAGATGGTAATGTATTTTACGGTAAGAGTAAAGTATTATCAACACCAACCGGGTTAATTGTAAGAAGCCTTATTAATGATGGTGTAAGAGTTGGTATGAGTTCAAGAGCTTTAGGTCAACTTATACCTGAATCAGGATCAGACGGCGTTAATAGAGTTAAAGATTTTAAATTAGTAGCTATTGATTGTGTAGCTGATCCATCTTTTCCAAAAGCTTTTGTAAATGGTATCTTGGAAAGTAAGCAATATGTAGTAAATAAATATGGACAGTTTGAAGAAACATATGATAACTTTGAAAATACCATTTCTACTATGCCTTTAAAAAATAAAGATCAATTTTTAAAAGATAATATCATCAAATTCCTAAAAAGCCTTTAATAATATGAAAGAAGTTAAAACAAATTTAAAAAATTTTATAAGCAATGTTATGAATCGTAACTATAAAAAAGCAAGTTCTGATTTATCTAACGTTATCGACAAGAAAATGGAACAAAAGATATTAAATAATAATATAAATATATTCTAATTATGGACATTAAACAAATATTATCAGAAGCCACTAACGGAGCACTTAATGAAGAAGTGTTATCAGAAATCGAAAACGTCTTTGAACAAAAGATTAACGATAAGGTAGAAATCCACGTTGAATCAGCTCTTAACGAACAAGATGAGTTATATACTGAAAAGTTAAACGAGCTTGTAAAAAAGATTGATGAAGACCATTCTAACAAATTAAAGAACGTAGTTGAAGCTATTGATGCTGATAGAGCAACTAAATTAAAGCTTGTCATTGAAAAATATGAAGATTCTTTAAATAGTGAAGCAGAAGGATTTCAAACTAATTTAATTGAAAGTATTTCTGATTATTTAGATGTTTATCTAGAAGAAAAAATTCCAGTTGAAAGTGTTCAAGAAGCAGTAAAGAATACCAAAGCTAAGAAAATTTTAGAAGGCTTAAGAAGTCATCTAGCAGTTGATAGTGCTTTAGAAAAAGAAAGCATTAAAGAGGCCGTTATGGACGGTCATAATCAAATAAATGAAGCTTCAAAGAAGCTTGAGTCTGTTGCAGAAGAAAATGCAGTTTTAAAAGAAGAGTTAGATACAGCTAAGGCTGGTTTAGTACTTGAACAAAAAACTGCAGGTCTTGATAAAAGAGTAAAGCAATATATAAATAAAGTCATGAAAGGTAAGGACGCTGAGTTCATTGCTGAAAACTTTGATTATACATTGAAGCTCTTTAAAAAGAAAGAAAGTAACAGACTCGAGACATTGAAAGAAGAAGCTTTAAGTACTAGAGAAAACGTCGATAGGGTGATTTACGAAGACACAACACAAGAAGTTGTTAGTGAAAGCGTAGCATCACCATATATGGACGAACTATCTAAGTATTAGAATTTCCTAATTGTTTAGGTATTCCTGAGTTTCCTGGTTTTTTTAAACCTTGGGGTCGAATATAAAGGAAAAATACAAATTATGAATACAATTAGACCTTCACAGGCTTATATTGATGAATCAAGAGCTTCCGCTCTCTTAGAGAAATGGGCTCCTGTACTTGACTACTCCTCAAAGAGCGTTGCTCCTATTGAAGATAGTCATACTCGTTTAAACACAGCTATGCTACTTGAAAATCAAGAAACATGGTGTTTGACAGAAGCAGGACCTAATTATGGTCCAAGTAACGGTTTTACCCAAGGTAACACTGCTGGTGCTGATGGCACTGATGGTGGTTCTTTAGGTAACAAGTTCGGTTACGGTCGTAACGTTGCTGGTACCCCTGGTACTGATGACTACGCTCAAGGTGATTACCGTTTACCAAAGATCTTGATTCCTATGATTCGTCGTACTTTTCCCGAGTTAATTACAAATGAAATCGTTGGTGTTCAACCAATGGCTGGTCCAGTTGG
>Ga0181412_1000651_pt1 | contig 14407 bp, 8 predicted proteins | sample 35SPOviralmetaG_FD_130113 | JGI IMG/M metagenome (GOLD analysis project Ga0181412, IMG submission 130113) | Marine viral communities from the oligotrophic San Pedro Time Series (SPOT) site, San Pedro Channel, CA, USA - 35 SPOT_SRF_2012-08-15 | ecosystem: Environmental > Aquatic > Marine > Strait... | reverse complement strand
CTGAGCGCCCTGTGCTGTTTGTAGATCTAGGCTAGCGAGTTGCTGATCAGCCGCCTTCTTCTCTTCAACGATCATCTTCTCTCTCTCATATATGGCCTGTGCCTGATCTTGTCTTATATCTTCAGCTCCAGCCTGTACCTGCGCCTGTAACGCTGGTAAACCACCCTGAACGGCTCTCTGTCCGCTCTCTCTCAATCCTTCTATAGCTTGTTGTTGACCAGCTACTAAAGCTTGTTGTTGTAATTGGTAAGATTCTAGAGGTACTTGTAGCTCCTCTGTTCTGGTAATAGATAATTGCTTCTTAGCTCTACTAAGTGCGTTTTGCGCTTCCATTGCTGCTTTTCTAGCTGCTTTTTTTGCGGCGAAGCCTCCCAGTATACTGGTACCTGCTCCTAGTAGTGCGCTACCCCCTGCTATTATTGATGTTGCTGCTGCCATGTTTTATAATATTTTTACCATCTCTGTACAGTTCTTAGACCCCTCTTGATAGCCTAATTCTTTGTAAGTGTTGATTAATGATTTATTCTTAAGGACTGAATATGAGTATTTACACCCAATACCTTTGAATACACTGTCTATTGTGTGAATTAACAATCTTAATGCTTCCTTTCTTTTTTCTTTGTCCTTGTAATGAAAATTTGAAACTATAAATTCACAAAGACCTGTTTTTGAGTTAGTTACGTACATATATCCAGCGCAAACTGGTACATCTCCGTCATAAACTATAAGGCCTCCATTACCGTTATCAGGTAGAAAATCTCTAGACGGGGGTACCCATCGCCAATCTTTCCACCACTTAACGAGTATTTCATCGTAATCAGAATGTATTAAGTTTCTAACTTCCATTAGTTGCAAATATACAAAAAATTAAGGAAAACTCTTGAATAAATTTGATGCTATTCCATAAAGCTCTACGAAACTTTCTGAGTCGTTTGTAAGGGTATATGCAAGGTAGTATCCAGTAGCCCCATAGGACTCTGCGATGTTGTTCTTAACATACATTATAAACTGTCCGTTTACAGGTATAGTTGTAGTTGGTGGATCAGGCGCTCCAGGTATATCGCTATTTATAGTTATTGTTGTACCCGAAACCGCTGTAACTATGCCTGCAAATTCAGGTGTTCCAGAAACAACCCCATACACCTTGTCTCCAATAGATATCATACTTCCTACGTCAAAAGTAAAGGTAAGTACAACACTAGTAATTACAGATGAATCTACGGTTGATACTGATCCAACACCTTGAGCTGATCTAGACTCAAATGAATCGTCATCCGCTCTTCTTCTGATATATGCGTACTGCTCACCCTCCTTGAGTGAGAACCAATCCTTATCAATATACCCTGACTCTAGGTCGCTATATACGGAACAATCCCAAGCAGCGTTACCCTCTAAAGAAATGGTCTTAAACTTCTTTACAATGGTTGGTTCAATATTAATAACGCCAGAGAGTGTTGATTCATATTGCTCACCATAGAAATTATTCCTAGGTCTTGAGTTAGAGTTGTGCTTGTATAAACTACCACCCTTAAATGAATAAAATACATTATTCATTCCTATCATTTTCTCAGGTATAAAGGAGTAGAACGATGGCCACCCCTTTGCTTTTTCGCTGTATGTTAATGTATATGCCATATTTTATTTATTGTTTATTAGCTACAAGCTGCTATTATTTGGTTATTTATAGTTGTGGTATCAAAGGTACTACTCCAATCACCACCTGTTTGAGTAGCTAAATACCTCCATGGATAAACACTTTCTCCGGATGGAGTTATATGATTATAAAGAACACCATTCCCTAGGATAAATATCTTAACTCCTTGATTTACAGCTGTAGCTGCTAAAGATTGAATAAATAACCAATCACTTTCGTCAAAAACTCCATCATCACCACCTGCTGGTACATCTGTACCAACAATAATGTATTTAGCAACATTAGATCTCCATGCGTTTACAAAATTGTAACTTAATACTTTACTTATAGCTTGATCTGTACATTCAGCTAGAGTACTACCTCCGGAACCCATGTCGATACAGTTCCCATCTACTCCACCATTAAGCTTATTTATTGCTGTTGTTGCGCTATCCCCATTATTATCTTGGAACATTTCCCAAGCAGTAATAAATAATTGATGGTTATTGCTACCTGCATAGTTTAATTTTTGTGCGGAAGGTAGATTTGTGTAGTCTGTACAAGAATTATAAGGTGGTACACGTGGTGTACCTACTCTTTCATCTGCTGTAACAATAGAAAGTCTATAGTTATTTTGTCCAGATGAAGTGTCTATAGTGTTAATTAAGCTTGCAAAACCAGATTTTAATGTTTCTATATCATTTGTCATGCTTGCTGTATAATCCATAATAAAAGCTACATCCATACCTCCAGAACATTCTGTTGTTACTTCCTCTGGTGTGTAGTAATAAGCTGTTCCCCAATCATCTACATATACAATCTTATATTGGTCTTGATTAGTAAACTCAGGAGGTGTCTCTATATCGTTTGTATAGTAATACCCCTTCTCTAGTGTTTGTATGCCATTTGCGTCTAAAAATAATTGCTCGCAATGTAATATAGGGTCATCTGAAATTGGAACGTAAAAAGGTAGTGAAGTACCAATACCACTCTTGTGAACAGTAAAGAAATCTCTAAACACTACCCCTGGTGGGTTTATTGCAGTGTTAGGGAACTCGTATGGACCATCCACTTGAACTGAGTTTAGTAATCTTGGACATCTAACTATCATTTCTGTTTCTGTATCACTGAATACCTTAAAGTCTAGAGCTTCTATGTTAGTTTCAATTTTTGGTATTACTATAGTGTAATTAGGTATTGTAGTAGATCCAGCCGGGAAGTTTGATGTTGAAAAATCTCCAGCAGCTACGACTTGACTAACATTGTTACCTGTATCTATAAAAGAACCATTGTTAAATGTGTACTCATCCCGTACCTGTGGGCTTGAAGGAGTTGTAACACCTACCCATGTATAGTTACCATCAGTATCTGACTTATGGGTTCCATCAAAATCACTAACAAATGTGTTGTACGTGACCCCATTATACTCGACTATCGACCCCAATGTATCTGTAACGTCTTTAGGTCTCATAGTTATTACAACAGCTCCTGTATCCACGCCAACATCTGAGTTCAAGTTCCAGAAACCTGCCACATCTGGCGTTACTAACGGTGCCTTTGTACACTCAAATTGATCATCAGGGACTTGTGCTCTTGAAGGACAAGTAACACCATTCATGCTCCAATTATTAGTACCGTCTGCCGTTATGACTCTTATTGTCATCTCTGTAGGTAGTGATGTTGATTTTAAGAATTTTAACTTTACACTCCCGTCTGAGGCTTTTGCCGTTGGTGAAGGGAAGTCTGCGACAACACCTGTTTGCCCCGTACCGTCTCCACTAGATCTTAGCTCAGAACCATCTGATACAGCTATGTCTGCGGCCGTATAGTTTACTGGCCCATAATTAGAAAGATCATAAGTAGATCCGTTATAGTTGTATCTATAAAGTATTGATAAGGATGTTATTAATCCCTCTTGAGTAGCGTCTGGTAATACATCGCCAATAAATAGTGAATCTGCTACAACACTCCCATTATAGACTAACTGAAGCCTAGTCGGTGTGTTGTAACCCTCAAAAGCAACCGTTACGAACCCTATGTCCGTTCCTAAATCTGATCTCATATCATAAGCCCCTGTTCCTGCAGCTGTAGTATTTACAGATACACCACACTCTATAACTGGAGACACATAGTCATATACTAGGTATAGGTATTGTTTTGATGTAGGATTACTGTAAGTGAATTCACCCTGAACATTATTAGGGTTAGATGTCGGTACCTCAGGAATAGTAGTTAATAGAGGATTTAATAAGTCTACCTCAGACTCAGTATAGAGTGTATCAGATAGGTGGTACTGGAATCTATCTGCCTGCCATGATGCCGTGTCTCCAATTTGAGGGGCGTATCTTAGATTTATTGTAGATCCCTCAACAGGGAACTCACCCTGTGACACTATACCAGTTGTAGATCGATAAAATGATACCGGTCCGTTATCAAAAGTAATCTCTTGTTGATATACTGGAGAAGAATATATTCCGCTAGACCATTGGTACTCATGGTGTATTATCTTCTCATTCATCTCGTCGGTATTCTTGACAATATGAATAATAGTAAGCGACTTATCTGCTATACAGTTTGTTTTAATAGTAAAGGTAGACTCCTCACTTGGCGTTACAGTAACAATACATTCGTTGAGTCCTATTATGTCTTTGTAGAAAGATAATTGACCGCTCCCCGTTACGTCTAAATTAATGATCTCAATTCCGTTATAAACAATGGTAATATTACCAGACCCAGATGTAAAATTATAGTCAGTACTCACACTTCCTATAGAATCATTTAGCTGCATGTTAAATGTAACAGGTGTGGATTTATCCTCATAAGCTAATTCTGTACCACAGCCTACTGATAGAGGGGGCAGTGGTCTTTCTTCATCACCAAATGTTAATACATATTCATTCATGTACGGATCAAATCCACCAAGTTTAATTTTATTAAAACCAGTAGAAAATTCATCCCTAAACCAAGATCTCATTCCTAGTGTAGATATAATATTTAATGACTCTCCTTGGTACGATCCACCCTTAAGGTTTAGCACCATACCTCTCTTTGAGTCCGTAAAGAATACATCTCCAGATTCCGTAGCAAAGCTAGCGGTGTCGCTGCTTATTCCTATCTCTTCAGTCCTAGCTATCTGTGTGCCTAAAACCTCAGGAATAGATGTTATAGCGCCTCCTGCCGCTGCATCAGATAATAAATTCTTTCCAGATAATACATAAGATATTTTATCCTCTTGAAGAACTAATATATCTGTCTGTCTGCCGTGTAGTTTGTTTATAGGTCCAAAAGAGGCTTCTAAGCTCTTGTAATTAGCTAAGGCTAGGTTGAACTCATTTAATTTGTTTATGTTCGTTTGTTGATTGTATACCCCACTATATGTTATGTCAAAGTATCTGTTAACCTCCTTGTAGTCTTCCAAAGAAACCGCCGTAGTACGAGCCCCTATCCTGAAACCTGGGGTAGCAATTCCATCATTTATCTTGAAGCTCTCAACGCCGTTTCCAAATGAGAAACAGTTATATAGTTTCAAATCAATAATCGCTGGTTCTGTAGGGGATTGATTAGATACGTTCCCATAGTGACCAAGGGTAGGCACATCTCCAGTATACGTTTGAGAACTAATTAAAGTTATGGTTATGTTAGAAGGTGATAAAGGAGTTGTTAATAAACTAACACTGCCTACTACAGCCTCAAACGAAAAAGAAGGGCCACCTGGTGTTATCGTGGTAGTTCTTACTTCACTTTCAACTCCTGGTGTTGCTGGTGTTGTATATTCTATGGTTTGTTGATTTGTCTCAGCTGCTGAAACAGTTACACCGTATCGACCTATATTACTATTTTTTATTGACTGTATAGGGTAACTCTTGCTGCTTTGGTAGTACACCTCACCAGCTATTTCTTCTGGCTCAGTTTCAAAAATAAGCAAGTCCCCAGGTCTTTCAATCTGGACCGACAGTTCACATTTAACCTTATTACCACGTGTACCACCGCTAATTGGTGATTGCCATAACCAACAATTGTTTGTGTTGGTTTGATCTTCATAATACTTAATTTGCAGCTCTCTTTCTACTCTAGGCTCATCATTAGTAGCAGCCGTACCGTTGTACCCTGGTTGTATAGGTGAATTTGGAACTAATTCGTACAGCAAACTTGCATCTCCCACAGAAGAAAACCATTTAACCCTGTTCTCATCTCCATCAGCAGGGCTTCCCATTCCGCTGTTTGTATCTGGAGGGGTAAAGTTTACGTTTTCACCATTTATAAACTGACCTATATTATCGTAATTATTTTGAGCCGTAAATGTATCTCTAAAACTATAGTCAAACCCGTAAGTTCCACCCCTGTGAGATCTTATACTAATCGTAACTTTTGATCCAGCTGGGACGTTTATTGGCTGGTAAACACCAGGTACATTTGGGTCCGCTAATTCAGACATCCACAATGCAACTCCAGATTGATCGCTTGATATTGAATTAGCTCTCTGGTCTATAATTTCGCTTTCAGGGTCACTAGAAATTGCGTAACCAGTCGCCCTTAACTTCATATATAACCCAGCTGGAGCATTTTCGTCAGATATATAATCTGAGTCATAAGATAAGGCTTCTAGATCTAGAATTTTAGTTTTAACTAGGTTTGGTCTAGCTCCATTTGAGTCAGACTTAACTATTAATGTATCCCCAACCTTGGCCTTTGTTTGATTATCTCCTTCAAGTCTGACCCACCAAGCGCCGCCATCGTTTACACTTTGATAGTAGAACCTAGAGTATATAGTCTCATAGTCTCCCTTACTAGGTTTTAAAACAAACCTATACCTACTAGCCCAGCTTGGAGCAAGACTGTTTAGGGTTACCCTTATTTGATTTTGAAAAGTAGATAGTTCAGGTCCCACGTGTATGCTGTTCGCCGTACTAACAAGAGCTGTAGAAGCTCTCTCGTACTCATCTAGATATTCTATAGCGACCTCGTAATCTCTATTGCTATGTAAACTTTTTGATTTAGTGTCATCAATAAAACCAGCGATTGTAACTGAATTTTCAAAAAACTCAAAAGCGTTTGCTGTTGGAGGCGATGTCGGAGGGTCTACCGAGTACCTGACACCGGGTATTTGAAATGTAATTACAGTGCCTGAGTAAGTAGTCCTTATTGAACGGTTATTAAGGTATGCAGGTGGATCAACTCGATAAGCAACTCCATCTACTTTTGCCCACCCATTAGCTGGTATTACAGAGGTAAACCACTTGTCGGTTAAGCTGTTTCCGTCAGCAGTGTTAGTCCATAAATCTGTTAACTCTATAGCCTCATTCCATTCGGTGCTAGTTACTAAATCCTGAACAGAAGTATAGTCCCTTGGAAATTGAAATGACCAGCTCTCTTGGAAGTCATTTTGCGGAGTCGATGGGTAACTTGAGTTACCTGCAAACTCGGAATGTATTATATTAAAATCTACAAACAAAGTGAGCCCCTGTAATAAATCTAAACCATCAAGATCTATCGTGAAACCAGTTGATTTAGTGTTTTCATTATAAAAATGAGTTGTTGTTAAATCAGATTCACCTATAAGTTCAGAGACAAGACTTAAACTATAATCAATGTTGGTATCAATGTCATAGCCATCAGTGTAGTTTCCATACATAATTCTATTACCCATTAATGTTTGCTCCTTAGCTAACTTGGGTACATTGTCAAACAATCTTAAAAGCTCAGACTCTGGAAGTGTTGTGAATATTTTTTGATTACTAAACTGTACACTCTTAATTTCATTGTTACCCCATCCCTCTTCTGATTTATCAAACTTTTCAATCACATGGACTACGTTAGAGTTTGATAACGTAAAACAAACATCAATTCCAATTACATGCTTTGATCCTGTGTTAAATGAAACGTTAGCAGAATTAAACCTGTTTCTCATCCCGGTCATGTCGTAGTTACCGAAATCTAATTCAAAGGAACTTGGTAAAAAAGCAATATCAGAGAATTCAGATAAAGCAGAGTATTCCCCATCTTTGTATTTGTATCTGTAAGAAAACCTAGCAAACTTATCCTCAATATAATTCTGACTTGAAGCTGTTTCTACTAACCCAACTACAGGGGCTTCAATAGGAGGCTTAACAATAACAGATATATCATCCTCGGTTATTTGATCCTGCCCCGTTATAGGTCTTGGATAAGACCTCTTAGTATTTATTTTTCTTGGAGGGTTTAAATTGTCTGTAAAAAACAATAAATCATCTATAAGGTTTATAGACTCAATCCTGAAATCAGTAGAAAAGTTTAAAACATCCGTACTAATAGCGTGGTATATTAATGTTGAATTGTTGAAGTTATATGATACTATCATATCCACCGTAGGGCTGGTTACGAACCAGTAGATAGTTTCTTGCTCTCCATCTTCAAAAGCCCCAATACACGTCGCATCAACAAGTGGTGATGAGTTGTAAGTCAAAGAGGTAACTAATTCGTTGCCTTTCGCATTCTCAAGAGATCCAGACTCCCCATTTTCATCGGAAGATATTCTAATGTTTAGTGCGTCTACGTAATCACCCTGAGGTATAAGTCTTTCGTCCAGACTCTTGTTCATTCTGGACCCAATAAAGTTGTTATTTATATTCATTCTATTTTATCCATTTATTTTGACCCCTTAAATTCATAAGTAGTCTACCTGGGTGAATATTGCTTAATCTGAGCTTAGCGTTTCTTAATAATGCTGATTTTTCTTTTCTAGCCCTGTTTACTATGTACTCCTGAATTCCAAATTTACTGCTAAGTATTGAATACTTTATGTAAGCGTATATGAATTCCTCAAAAAGTTTATTTACATTTACTTTAGCATCGTCTCCATTTTCCATTCCATCAGAAACATACTCTATAACAATGGTTTGATCTGCCATGTGAGAGCTGAAATTTACGACACCGCTTTTCTTGTCAACCTTAAACGTCGGGTTTGTATTTGCTGTTTCAGTATTGAGACCCATTCTACCCCCTAGCGGCATATCAAAGACCCAGTTACCGTCTATATTATACCCCATTCTTCCGTGCATCTTGCCGTCGCCTAAATAAGGTGTTTTCTGAGTACCGTCTATTCTGTCTCCATCTAAAGTAGATGTACCTATTAGTACACCTCCATCTATATCAAAAAGAACACGACAGTCATTATCCTGTAGGTAACTCTTTGCAAAATTTGTTTGTATGTTTTCAGATAGAGGACTCAATATACCATCCTTGTATAGAGATATTCTAACCCAGTTTACAAAATCTGGTGGTAGAACTATTCTTAAGTTGTCGCAAACCGTAAGCTCAACGATCTTAGTTTCTTTCATTGCGTCGTAGTTCAACTCCTGCAAACCACGCTTAGCGTGAAATAATACGTTATATCTCTCAACGTTATTTATCAACTTATCATTCCCAACGTACATTAGCATGAAGTTGTTTACAATGTCGATTAAGTTAACATACTGGTAACTACCCCAATTGTCTTCCTCCCAGTTATTACCTGAGTTTTCGTAGTACTGATATCCTGTTATATATGCCATGTCTTACTGTTGTGTTTGTTGTTCTACGGTCTCCTCGTTTACACCAAATTGGTAAACATCTTTCTCTCTTATAGATATACCAGCATACTGTAGTATTTTAGCAACCAAAGATGGTTCATCAGATTCTGGTAATTCAAAATCTTGATAATCAGAATTAGACTGATCGAAAACTGGTTCTCCAGCAGAAAGAGAGATATACGTCCATTTAGGGTCTAGAGGCTTTCTTATGTACTGTAGCTTAATACCTGTTAATATTGTGTCGGGATATACCGTTATATCATTCCCATTTAATACATAGGCCGGGAATGTTGTGTTAGGAGCCGTTAGGTTTGAAGATGAAAGCTGGATTATTTTATTGTTTGATACACGCTCAACCTCTCTAGTTCCGTATCTAACTGAGTTTATTAAGTAATAATCTATTGGTAACGGATACAATGGTGCGCTTGTGTCAGACGGAGTGCTTATAACCGAGAATGAATCTATAACCTCCTCTAATCCTTTTACTATATCTGCATAGCCACTTCCTGAACGTCTTGCATTTTGTTTATATAATTGCTGAGAGTAACTATAGAAGTAGTCCTCAAACAAATCTAGTTGTGCTTGCTTTGCGTATAAGTTAAAGTCCGCTGGTGTTATATACCCGAAATTTTGTTTATTTGCAACAGCAAGTACAGTGTTTCTTACGCTGTTTATCATCTTGTAATAATTTACGCAAAGATACTTAAAAAAAAATAAACCCTCCGATAATGGAGGGCCTATTGATTGTGTTAGTCTTCTAACTTGTTTTCTAGCATTGTCATGACCTCAATACCATCATCTGTTTGGAAGAATGTAGCTAATGTATAGATAGCGTTCTGTCCGAACGGAATACTTATTAGCTTCGTTTTGTTTCCTTTAATATTGAAGTAAATGTCTTTGCCGCTGTTTTTTAGTATTAATATTTTTTGATCAACTAACTTAGATGCTAAGTTTTGCATCTTTAGCATAGGATCATTAAGGGTGTCTAAGAAGTCTTGAGGATCGTTCTTAGCGTATAGCCTAACGTCTCTCTTTAACTCAGCTGTAGACATCTTATCTATGTTTAGAGATAATACCACTCGCCCAATTGTTTCTAGCATTTCGATACCTAAATCACGGGCCTGAATTTGTGCCTCTAATTGGTAATCTAAATCTTCAACTTCTACGCTGGCATCTTTCTCTCCATCAATTTCATCGAATATTGTACCATTTCCTGGGTGTAGCGATAAGAATTCCTGTAAAACTGGATTTGTTTTTGGAACATTCAACATACCTCTCTCAAATACAACAGGCTCTAAAATAGCATTTCCATCCTGATTATCCTCAAATGGAGATTGTTGGTTTGAAGCATACCTCAATGCTCTATTTGACTGACCGTCAAAGTGTAGCAATGGTTTTCTTCTTGAATTTCTTGTGTTAAGTGAGTAACTTAATGGAGCGGTTGCTCCTAGTAATCGGTAAGTTCTGTCCTTAAGGACTGCTTGTTTTTTCATTTTAATTTAATTTAAAGTTTATAAAAAAGAGAGACCGCTTATTGCGGTCCCTCCTTATAGTTTAATCCTACTTAAATAAGAAGAAGTTATTCGCACCTAAAGTACAAAGAGCTCTCTCAGATAAGAAGTGTACTTCCATAGCATCTTTATCGCTATTTGATGCACCACCAGCTGAACCAACAACCCATGATTTCATCTTACGATCTTCAGCTTCAGAAGCTCGGTAACGTACGTGTAAGAATGGTCTCTTAGCGTTTTTACCTAAAACTTGATCATATACTGAAGTAGATCCAGCAGGAACTAATACACCATTGATCGCTCCACCTTTAATTCCACCACGCATAGTAGCATCATTTAAGTATTTCCAGTCAGACTTATAGAAGTCATATCCTCTACGGAATCCAGAGAAACCTAAGTTTAGAGCCATGTCTGTATCATTGTCAAACAAACCAAAAGAAGCTCCTGAAGAACCAAAGTTGTTTTGCGATGCTAACATGTTGTCAATCTCAAAAGAGAAAGTTCTATCAACAAATAATACGTTCTCTTCAATAGACCCTTGCTTATCTAAACGAGCAACAACTGCGTCCCATTCAGTTAAATCAGCTAAAGCTCCAGCGGCAACGTTTCCTCTGTTTTCTAGTACATATAAAAGACCTTCAGATCCTTTGTTTCCTAAATCTCCAGTAGCAGCAATTGCACCTGAGTTAGCCTCAGCAGGTACTGCTTCAATCATAGCTGTTTCTAAGTAATCCTCAAAACGTAGACGAGTTTCATGCTCAGACTTTAAGTACCATAAGTATCCGCTTGCTCCGTTCTCAGTAGTTACTTCAACCCATCCGATTTGTGCCATATCTGATCCAGATACAGTGTACTTATCTTTGATGATGATTGGAGAGTTCTCGAAAATTTCGCTCTCAGCCTCTAAAGCACCTTCCATGCCGTTAGATCCTTTCTTGAATTCAGAACCGTAAATGAATACAGTAACTGATCCTGCGTAGTTCTCTTGACCACCTGCCTCGTAAAAAGCAACAGTAAAAGTAAGTCCGCTAACAGCAGTTACAATACCTTTGTTGTTTAATGTAGAATTATCAGTGTTATCAGAGATCATAACTGTTTGTCCTTTTCTGATAGCTGCAGCTGTAATTCCAGCATCACCAATAGTAAAGACAGCCGTGTCATCTGTTGCAGCTCCAGCGCTTGTTACGCTTGTGTATTTAATGTGTAATCTTCCTTGCTCAGACCACTTAATCAAGTCAGAGTTAGAAGGCATCTCAGCTCCTACTAAACGTAAGAAAGAAGAGACTGATCGGTTTCCGTAACGCTCGAATTCTGCTTCGTGCGTATCAGGTAGATATTGACTTAAGAAGTCAAAATCTGCAATGTAAGATCCAGGAGTAGCTACTTGCGACGGAGTCGGTTGTAAGCTAAATCCAGGAGTTGGGTTCACTGTAAGTGCCATAATTTTTGTTTTTTTTAATGTTTAACGTTTTTTAATTTTTAAACCACGACCGCTGTCTTGATCTACGGCTCGAATCTTGAATTCTGAGTTGTCTTTTAATTGCTGAGGTGTTGATCTGACATCCATGTTTATATTTTTTGATTGTCTTGAAACATCTCCAACAGCATCTGCCTTGCCTTTCTCGTAGAAAAACTCAGCTAACTTATCAGGGTTCATCGCTGCTGATAATGCCTTGTGATATCCTGCTGCGTCTTTGATAACACCTTGGTCATCTAGGTATCTAGATATAAAGTTGTTTACGTCAGACTGAACTTTCTTCACTTCGACTGCATCTCCAGGGCTAAAACTCATCTTTTGATCTCCGACGTTAAACTCAAAACCTTTGAATTCATCGTTGAACAATTCTTCTGTTTTTTTCTGAAAATACTCAGAGCGCTTTTGATTCTCCTCTTGAACATTTTGCGATTGTGATATATACTCCTTGTAGGCGTTGTAAGACTCTAACTCATCATCATTGACAGGACTACCAGTTGACTCAACCGGGACCTTGTATGTCTCCTTCAATTCGTTAAAATATTTCTTTGCCTTAGCAAGTTCTCTTTTCTTTGCGATCTTCTTCTGCTTAATCTCGGACTCACTGTCTAGTTCATCATCATAAGAAAACTTCTCCCCCATAAGATATTCAATATCTTCTGAATCAAGGTCTTCCTCCGTAGACGCATAATAATCACGCAATAACTGATCTGGTTTCATTTGATCAAAATCAGCCTGTAGCTTCATAAAATCATTGATACCTCGACCGGTTTCTTTTTTATAATTTAAGAACGCAGACACATCCTCTGGTAACTCCTGTGTTTCCTTAGAAAACAAATCGTCAACAGATGCAATGTCTTTGTCATATTTACTCTTAATAAATGAAAGAACGTCCTCTTCACCGAATTCTTCGGCTTCACTGACAACCTCTTCGTCAGTAGTAACTTCTTCTTCTACAGGTTGTTGATCAACTTCTTTTGTTTCTTCAACATCCGTAGTAGTCTCTTCGTGCTGTTCCAATAAAGTTTCTTCAACTTCTTGTACAGACTTTTCTCCGGGCCCTGGGACCGCTTTTACTTTTAATTCCATATTTAATTTGATTTAAAACGCAAAAATACGCATTATTTAATTTAATTTATTAGCGAGGTTCAAATTCCGCTAGGTCAAAACCATCCAGTGTATCCTCGTTTGATTCAAAGTTTATTGGAGGTAAATCCTTCTGTCTTTGTTCTATCAACTTAGATTGCTGTGTGTTCTGTTTACTTATTCTATTATCCTTAGATTTTTCCTTTAAATCTTCCCTGTCACTTAATGCTTTAACTTCAACACCTTTTAATTGCATGTTTAAGTCAAACTCAAGTTTCATTAATTCAGACTTTATTTGCGCTTCTCCACGCATTCTCTCAATATCAAATCCTGCCTTTGCTTGCGCAATCTGCATCTCTGACTGAGTCTCCATCTGGAGTTTTTGAGCCGCCGATTGAGCCGCCATTTGTTGAGATTGCATCTGGCCTTGTTGTTGAGATTGCATCTTCTGCATCTCATACTCTTGCCTCTTCTTCTCTTTTTTCTTTCTCTTAACCTTTAGTAATTGGTTAGCTAGTTTTGTATCTCTAACCTCTCTTATATCAATAGCATCATCAAGATCAATAGAATCTCTAGATAGTGCAACCTGTATGTTTGCCTCTAACTGTTGCTTTTCTTCTTCATCTGGAGCCATTTCTATAAATATACCAAAGTCATATATATGTAAGTCTTTTATATCGTTAAGAAGGTCTACGTTATACTTACCAATCTGCATAACAAACTCCTCCTTGTAAGGGTAATACTCTAGTGCATCAGATATTCTAGATGACAAGGCCACAGCTAAATCTCTACTGATATCTAAGCTAGCATCTAGTATGTGTCTTGTTGCTGTGTTACTATTTAATGCGGCCATTTTCTGTAAACCAACCAATGAATTTGGATCTGGCATAGAGCCGTCTCTTGCTTCATTTAGCCCTGAAACATCTCTAAGCATCTGAAGGTAGTGATTGTAACTACCTATTAAGCTGGATATTTTCCCTTGTGCTGAGTTCTTAGCTAGCTCTTGAATTGGAACCCTAGCATTATTAAAGTCTCCGTCTCCAGTGAAACTTCTGCCTATTACACTACCTGTTTGGAAGTATAACCTTAGTGCGTCCTCTGGATTGTAAGCAGAACCATTACCTAAATCAACCTCATTAAGTCCATCAGCGTCAAT
>Ga0181412_1000644_pt1 | contig 14561 bp, 18 predicted proteins | sample 35SPOviralmetaG_FD_130113 | JGI IMG/M metagenome (GOLD analysis project Ga0181412, IMG submission 130113) | Marine viral communities from the oligotrophic San Pedro Time Series (SPOT) site, San Pedro Channel, CA, USA - 35 SPOT_SRF_2012-08-15 | ecosystem: Environmental > Aquatic > Marine > Strait... | reverse complement strand
TACATTTCCTCTATTTTCTACTGCATGGAATACACCTTCAGAGCCTTTGTTTCCTACATCTCCACCTGCTGCAATTGCTCCAGAACCTGCTTCTGCTGGTACTGCTTCAATCATAGCTGTTTCTAGGTAGTCATCAAAACGTAAACGAGTTTCGTGCTCAGACTTCAAGTACCATAAGTATCCTGAAGCTCCGTTCTCAGTAGTCACTTCAATCCATCCGATTTGTGCCATATCAGAACCTGATACTGCATACTTATCTTTGATGATGATTGGAGAGTTGTCGAAGATTTCATCTTCAGCCTCTAGAGAACCTTGCATCCCATTGCTTCCTTTTTTGAATTCAGAACCATAGATAAAGATAGTTGCATCAGCATTACCTGCTCCTGTACCACCTGTATAACCTTGAGCACTGTAGAAAGCTACAGAAACCTCATCAGCATTTAATCCACCTGCAACACCTACTGCAGTTACGATTCCTTTAAATTCTCCTGAATCATCATTGTTAGAAACAACAACTGTCTGTCCTACACGAATAGCGATAGTCCCAGCAGTTAAGCCTGTTGCAGCTCGGTCTGGTACTAATGCATCGTTAATTTGGAAAGTTACATTTCCTCCAGCAACTACTGCTCCTGTTCCACACTGTACATATTTAGTGTGTAGTCTTCCTTGCTCTGCCCACTTCACTAGGTCTGAGTTACTTGGTAGCTCAGCTCCTACTAAACGTAAGAAAGAAGAAATAGTTCTATTACCATAACGCTCAAATTCTTTTTCATAAGTGTCTGGTAAGTACTGATTCAAAAAGTTGAAATCAGTAATGTAATTTGTAGCCAACGGCACTTGTTGCGGTGCTGGCTGTAGCGCAAACCCTGGTCCTACTGGAGTAGTGTTTGGCCCTAATAATTGTCCTGCCATTTTTTAAATTTTTAAAATGTTGTTAATTTTTTCTTTTAATACTCTTAATTTTTAAACCCTTCCCTTCGCTTGGATTGATTGCACGAAACTGAGTTCCTCCTTTAGAAGTAACTTCAGGAGCAGAACGTGTAGACATATTGATGTTTTTCATCTTTCTAGTTACATCGTCCGTTGCTGCAGCCTTTCCTTGCTCGTAAAAAAACCTTGCGAACTTATCAGGGTTCATTGCTGCTGATAATGCTTTATGATATTCAGCTGCGTTTTTAACTAATCCGTCTTCATTCAAATGATTATTAATAAAATTAATAACGCTTGATTGAGACTTTTTAATTTCCTCCACAGAACCTCCTGGGTTGTATAACAAATTAGCTTCATCAATACTAACCTTAAAACCTTTAAAGTCTTGATTTAGCACCTTGTCAGTTTCTTTTTCAAAGAAATCTACTTTCCTAGACTGCTCTTCTGACTGAGTCTTTGCATTCTCAACATATTGCTTGTACGCTTTGTAGTCTTCATTGTCCTCAGAAATACCAGTTGCGCTTGACTCAAGCGGCTGGTGATACATTTCTTTTTGTTCATTGAAAAACTTCTTAGCTCTTACAATTGCCTTTTTCTTTTTTAACTTAGCTCTCTTAACATCAGATTCATCATCAAGTTCCTCATCATAGGAATAATCTTCCATTAACAGCTCAACATCTTCTTTATCAATACCTTCTTCGGTAGCTAAAAGATACTCAGTTAAAATTTGGTCTTCATCTAAGGAATCAAAGTCTCTGTTTAATTTAACATAATCTTCAATACCACGACCAGTTTTCTTTTTATATTCAAAATAAGCTGACACATCTTCTGGAAGTTCATTGTTGCTTTCTTTTTCTAAAAACAATTGGTCTACCGATAATATGTCCTTATCATATCTGTTCTTAATAAAACTAAGAACGTCTTCTTCTTTTAGTTCAGCACCTTGCGTTTCCTCAGGAGCTGCGGTTTGCTCTACAGCTTCTGGCTGTGTCTGCTCTTCGTGTTGCTGTTCGACTTTTTCAATTAGAGTTTCCTCTACTTCTGCCACTGATTTTTCTTCAACAACACCTACTTCTTTTACTTTTATTTCCATTAGATTAAATTTTAGTACAAATATAGTACATTAAACAATTATAAATTATTTACTTTACCTAGGGTCAAACTCTGCTAAATCAAACCCATCTAAGCTATCTTCATTAGACTCAAAGTTTTGAGGAGGTAAGTTATTTTTTCTTTGATTAATCAGCTTTGATTGTTCTGTGTTCTGCTGACTAATACGTCCTGCCTTAGCTGTTTCTCTTTGAGATTCTCTTTGAGATAAAGCTTGCTCTGTCATGCCTCTTAACTGCTGATTATAATTAAACTCTTCAGCCATTAGTTGACTTTTAAGCTGAGCCTCATTTTTCATCTTCTCAATTTCAAAAGCTATCTCCGCTTGTTTAATCTGCATCTTAGCATTCATCTCTGCTTGAGACTTCTGCATTGCTGTTTGAGCTGCCATTTGCTGAGACTTCAGTTGTGTAGCCGCCTGCATTTGTTGCTGAAGCATAGCATTCTTTTCATCTCGCTCTTGCTTCTGTTTACGCTTAACCTTAAGTAATTGATTAGCTAGTTTGATGTTTTTTATTTCTCGGATATCAATAGCATCCTCTAAGTTTATATCACTTTTAGTTAATGCCGTTTGTATATTTTGCTCAAGAACTGCTTTCTCTTCTTCGTCAGGAGAAACTTCAATAAAAATACCAAAGTCATAAATATATAAATCTGATATATCGTTAAGTATACTTACGTTATACTTACCTATCTTATTGATGAAGTCCTCTTTGAAATCCGAATACTCTAAAATGTCTGCAACCCTGTACGTTAGTGCTTCAGCAAGAGTTCTATAAACATATAGACTTCCTTGAAGTATGTGCCTGGTGGCTGTGTTAGAATTTAATGCGGCAAGTTTCTGTAATCCAACTAAGGAATTAGGGTCAGGCGTTGAGCCATCTCTAGCTTCATTTAATCCTGTTACAGTTCTAATCATGTTTAAATAATGATTATAGTTTGTAATAAGCATCTGAGTTTTACTAGCTCCGCTGTTTGAGGTTAGCTGTTGTATTGGAACTCTTGCTTGATTAAAGTCACCATCCTGAGTGTAGCTTCTACCTATTACAGAACCTGTCTGAAAGTACAATCTTAATGCATCCTCTGGATTATATGCAGCACCTGTACCTAGGTCAACTTCATTTAATCCGTCTGCATCTATAAATACCCCATCAGGGACAGTCCTAGCTATAACTTGTTGTAATTTTAAATGTGTAATCTGAATTAAATCAGCAAATGGAATCATTCTTCTTACTAATGATTCTATAACACCTTTGTACATTCTTGGTGCAACAGCAACATAATTTGGTAAAGCATGTTGTGAAGAAGACTGAGGACGAACCATGTTACTTGCAAGCTCCCACTTCAAAAGAATATCAGTACCCATAACCATTATACCATCATACCAAACGTCAATAGTTTTTGAGACCTTTTCAAATCTTCCATCTTCCATCATTTCTGGTGGTGGATTAAATTGGTCATCTTTCTCTATCATTTTTTTAGCTCCACTATCTGTAACCTTTTTCTTATAAACCATTTTCTTTGTGGTTTTATAATTAAAATACATTAAGGTTACTGTGTCTCTATAAAAAATATCGTTTTGTTGATACTGTGCTGTGTTGTAATAATCATACCAGCTCTGACTGTATTTAGATATTTTATCTAAATCATCATTAGTCAAACTCTGGTCTATTTTAAGTAGCTCCGTAATTGGAACTACTTTTATTTCACCCCAATAAAAACAATCTTTAAAGTGTGGGTCTTCTGTGTAACTATATACTATATTTGCAGGGTCAACATACTTAACTTCTACTCCAGAACCTGGTAAGAATTCGTGCTTTGCACATCCTATTCCTAGTACAGTCAAGTCATAGTCAATTCTTTTACGAGCATCCGAATAGTGATTTTCTTGAAACATAGTGTCGATAGCTTCTTCCTCGGCTATCTCAATTGCAGGCTTGTAATTAAGCTGCATATATAATGTTAGTTCTTCATCGTTTTCAGGAAGAGAATCAGGGTCCATTGTAAATGGGTCTGCTCCTGTCATGTCTTTAATATCTAAGAGTATGTCTTTAGCCGCCATCTGGCCTTCAATCATATCTTGATATTTACTTCTTTTACCTTGGGATAATGCGTCTTGAGCATAAGCCTTTACCTTAAAAAGTCTGTCAGACATTCCATTAACTACAATATCTACAAACTTAGGGAGTATAGGGACAGGAGTCCAATCTAAATTAAGATAAGATAAGTCTCCGTCTACAGCTAATTCGTTTTTATATTTACCTACTGATTGTTCTCCTCTCGCATATAAACGTAATCTGTGAAAATCTCGCCATTGGTTATAATAACGACAGCCATTGCCATCTTTTCTAAACCACTCATACTGTATTGCCTGCCCTATCTGTAAGCCAAACTCATCAGTGGCTTTTTCGGCATCTGATACAAATTGACTAGGGAAGCCTACAGATGAAATATTTACTTTAACTTCTTTCATCTATCTAATTAAATCGCTCGTTAATCCCTTATTGGTATACCTTGCAAAGTTAATGGAAATTTTTGAGCTTTTCTTTTCAGGTGTATACAAATGTTTTTGGCAAGCCATTATAGCTAATCCACTACTAATAGAAGCATCAAACTTAGTTCTGTTACCTATATCGAACTTAGCCCAATCTTCTAATGTTCTAGCAAACGGCATAAACCCCATTAAATCAGAGTCTCTAAAAGTTCCTTCAATATCTAGACCAATATACTTTTCTATATATGATTCTATTGCAGAGGCGTGTGCTTGTTTAATATCCTCACTGGAGTTTGGTATACCTCCTAATTCCTTTTCTGTTCTTGATAGTTTGTTAAAAATCTTATCAGGTCTGTTCATGCTAAAAGCCCTATACCCTCTATTTTTAAAATGATATAAAAGTCTAGGTTTATTATTCTCTACAAGTATTGGCATTCCATAAAAAACACAAGCCATTAATACTTCTTCAAAAAATATTTCAGCTGTTTGAGGTCTTGCTACGTATTCTAAAAAGAACTCATTACTTGGAGCTTCGTCCATGTTAAATTTAGTTAAACCATGAAGTGCTCCGTTTGAACCTCTTCCGCCTACAGTTCCAGATATATCATAGCTATCACAACCAAATGCTCCTAGGTGTTCATTCCCTGGCATTTTTTTACCATTCCTATTTATAACTCTATTCTGTAGGTTTTTATTAGGAGTCCAAGAAACAAGGAATCTTCCTCTATTGTTAGGAGTCCATATAACTTTAGAATCTTTTATCCCATCTTTCCATGAGAAAGAGCCTCTTGTTAAATGATGCTCTTTAATTGTAGAATCATTGTAATCAATTTGCTGATATATCTTAGTTAAATTAAATAAGGATTGTTTACTTTCATCCCTAAACGCATGTGACTCTGTCCTTGGGAATTGTCTATAAAATTCATTTAAAGCATCTGGGTCGTTCTTAAGACTATCCACTTCGTTTTGCCAATAATCTATTGCGCCTTGTTGGATTATACTATTATCAATCCCTATAACAGGCTTACTGTTGGTGTTTATATGCATAACAGGCAAGCCATATCTATCTATAAATCCTTCCATATTCCATTCCATAGGGATGAAAAGTGAATATAGTCCGCTTTTGGTTTGACCATTTGAATTACGCTTACTCAATAAAGAATCTTCATATAATTTTTTAAAATTATCCCCACCTTTGCTCAATGCATTAGAAGTAGAACCCATCATACATTTACCTATAATCTTACTACCTAAACGTAAACAAGTTTTTGTAACACGCCAGTTGTTTAAGATATTATTTGGTTTTATCCATTTACCACTTTCATCATGTACCAACAATAATAACTTTTCACCATCATAGGAGTTGTCATCTGTGTTCTTCCAATCTATAGTAGTATCTAATCCTAACAGCTCTTCCTTATCGTCATCATACATGTTTTTCTTTGTAATTTTAGACGCTGGTATTCTAAACGCTAATTCTGTTTTAGGCTTATCCATACCGTCTTGAATAGGTTTAAAAAAGAATGGTAGTCTATTAGCTATAGGCACAACCTTGTCGGTGAACATTTTCTTTGCATCAGAACCTGTCTTTGATAGTATTCCAACCCTTGAATCTTTTGCTAGTGTTCCTGTGTTTACGCTCTCTGAAGAACCCATGTATGAAAACCCTGAACGTCTTATCTTTAAATAAGTCATCCCAAAACTTCTGTTGTCAGCTTTACACGCTTCCCAAAATAAATAAAATATTCTATTAGCTTCTCTATAATCTGGGTAACCCACATCAATAGAAGTCCATTGCAGATACATGTAGTGAGCTCCACTTATATAAGTAGGTACTCCGTTATTCATAAACCAATGGCCTAACTCTCTACTGTCAAACTCATTCTCAATGTAATCAACCCAGTTGTTTTTAAATTCACTAGGCATTTCATTCCACTGAAATATTGATTTAATTTTACTAAGAGGTTTTGGAATATCTATTCTTTCCCAGTATTGCTCAGATTTTTTCTTTGAACGTGAATGTATTTTTTTTGGTTGTTTAGGTAAACCAATAATAAGACCCTGTATATTAATTATATTTTCAATTTCTCCTGTTTTTGAAATTATAACCAAATCATATTTCTCGTCATATCCATACTTCCAACTTTTATTTTTGTTCTTATTGGTGAGTACGGCTTTAGGTACGTAATCTTGTACCACTTTATACATTTCGTTATTTTGACCTACGTTCTGCAAACCCTTGTTTTGTATCTACTTTGTTATTACTTTCCGCTAAAGATAAAGCTTCTTTTTCCGACTCTATTCTACTTAGTATTTCAAACGCATCAAATATTGCAAGCTTCTTAGTGGCTGCTGCATTCTTAAGTCTATCTGCAGCCAAATCATCTTCAGGGTCTGGCTTAATAATATCTTCTTTGGCAACTTTAATTAACTGGTGTACAGCCCTTCTGGCTGCATCAATAATTTCTAATTTAATTTCTCTGTTTGATTTCATAATATCATTGTTATTTGATGGTCAAACATTCTATATAGCTTCTCTCCATCAACCTCAAACTCATATTCACTTTCAGGTTTAAATGAAATTAAATCTCCTTTTTTTACGCCTTGATTTATCAATGTAGTATTGGGGTAAATCATCTCTGCGACTAAAGGTTCTTCTTTAGTGTTTTTAAATATAATAGATTCTTTTGTTTTTATTGGTTTAACATAACAATATCTGTCATGACAAAACCATTGTGTTCCATTCTGGTACATAAAAAACTGGTCGTTATCAACTAGAAATAAATTATCTTTTAAAAAACTCTTACCACTTTTTCTTCTTCCCTTAATATCGTTGTAGAATTTAAAAACATTGTGATGAACAAGAAGAGTATCTCCTACCTTTATAGGGCCACAATAGTTTATAGGTAATGCTTTTACTTCAGCATACCTATTGGAGTACCTGACATCTTCTTCTGATGAGCTTACTAAAAAATCAATACCTCCAATATTTTTAGTATTGGAGTATCGCTTATTTTCTTTTGGTGTAACTATAAAGTCTGTTGGTGATTTCAAAAGTTTATATTGTATTCAATGGATACAGGCATAGTCGAACTAAACTCTTTCCAAAGAATAACAACATCATTATCATCTATGTATATTTTGTAGGATTGCAATTGAGAATCATATTTAATTAAATGAATTCTATGCGTTCCGTTTAGAACTTCTTGGCCTACTAAATAATGCATAGCTCCAGATTTATAATCTGGGCCGACTGATATTTTTCTTATATCCATTATATTTAATTTTATTTATATTTTTATACGTCTTTAAGAAATCTAATGTACCCAGCACGTGTCGCACCATTAGAACCGTCAAAACCTGTAATTAGGAAATTTTCAACTGAACCAACAGACCAATATCTTAGAATATTCCAGTTTCCTGATTGTGCTATAGTGCTTGTCCAGATGTATTCCCTAGTTGTATCTTCAGTGAAGAAAACTAGGTTACTTGCTAACGTGCCCTGACCATATCCATTAAGGTTAAAGTCAGCATCTCCTAATTCGGTTGTATCGGTTAATCCAGCCCAAATTCCTGGGTTAGCACCATATCTATTTTGATTAGGAGAACTAGGATTACATGGGTCATTTGCTATCTCATTCCACTCTGTCGAAGTCGGAAGTCTAAATCCTGTTGGTGGCTGTATTTCTCTTGCTGCAAATTGATTATATAAAAGACCTCTTTCGCTGTTATTAGAATCAAAGTCCCAGTATGCAGCTACTGGAAGTCCAGCGTTATGCTGAGCATAGAATTCAGTAGCATTTGCAGCGATAGGAATAGTCCCACCTGATGTTGTATCTGTTATAGTTGAATTTTCATTAGTAAATATAAAATCACAAACTGTAGTTTCACCTGGGCTAGGAGGTGGTGGTGGAGTTGATTGTATTTCTTTAAATACAAAAGATATTGCTAGCTCTCCACTATTTGGAGTCAAAGCTCCTGTTTCTTCTCCAACAACAGCTATATTTTCAAACTGTCCAACAGTTATAGAACTAGATGAAAGGTCAACTTGTCCTGAAACATAAGTTCCATCGTCACTATTGTCTATTGCAAATATATCAGATATTGGTGTATAGTTTGAAAAATCAGCACTAGTATTGTTTGTTATTTTTCCTATAGAAAATTTAATGTCAGTTCCTACAGGAACAGATACTGTAGTCTCTCCCATCCAAACCCACGTTACGGCTTCTAGTTTAAGATTTAAAGGAACTCTCCATAAAGGTATCTGAGTAGGCCCTGTTACGTTTGACGTCCACTCCATAAAATCATGGCCATTAATTTGACTACCCAAGTTGTTTACCATACCATTTATGATATACTTGTTTTCTACTCTTTGAGTTTCAATAACATTACCTGCAGAATCTACCGATAAATTGTAAACATCATTACCAACTACATTTCCACTTCCATAAGTTGGTAGTTTGTATTGACCTCCTTTTTTTATTTCTAAAGCGTTTGATTGACTAGTTGAGTCTTCACCATTACCAATCGTCACTAAGTTGTCAGCATCGCTCCATGTATTAACACTACCAGGTAGTGGAACATTATATGAGCCTATTACTATTTGTCTAAAATCAGTAGCGTTTAAATGTGAACCGATTGCATAAGACTCCGCTCCTGCGTTTTGGTTACCTTTACCAATAGAAAAAGACTGTGCTGCTGTTCCATTTATTTGATTACCTTTACCAATTGCAAAAGAACCAGAACCATCTACAATATTAAGTGCGCCCATTGTAAATGAACCGACTTCTTTAGATTCATTGTCTTCACCAAAGGAAAAAGAACCATCTCCAGATGCTGTGGTTGTACTTAATGTTCCGAAAGCAAAAGATTTATCTCCACTTGCTTCTGCATCTGAACCATAAGCTTGTGCCTGATTACCTGAAGCTATGTTTGCAAAACCTATAGCTACAGAACCATCTCCACTTGCTGTAGAAAGTTTACCCATTGCTGTAGAAGTATCTCCACTTGCTGTTGTGTTAGAACCCATTGCTGTAGATTTATCTCCACTTGCTGTTGCGTTAGAACCCATTGCTGTAGAAGATGGCCCACTTGCTTCTGTTATAAGTCCTGATGCAAAAGATGCAGAACCACTTGCTATTGTTGTATTATTTAATGCTGTAGAGTAATCACCACTTGCTGTTGTGTTTGCTCCCATGGCTACAGACCTCTCTCCACTTGCTGTTGTGTTAAGTCCCATTGCTGTAGAAGTAATGCCACTTGCTGTTGTGCCATCTCCCATTGCTGTAGAGTAATCACCACTTGCTGTTGTGTTAAGTCCCATTGCTGTAGATGCAATACCACTTGCTTGTGTAGCACTTCCCATTGCTGTAGAAGTATCTCCACTTGCTTCTGTGTCTTGCCCTAAAGCAACTGCTCCTGCTCCGCTTGCTTCTACTCTGTTTCCTATTGCTACAGAAACTGTATTAGATGCTTCTGAGCCATTACCCATTGCTAATGAAATAGTACCGCTTGCTTCGGTGTTTTGGCCTATAGAAACTGAATAATTACCACTTGCTTCTGAGCCATTACCCATTGCTATAGAAGTATTTCCAGTTGATTGTGCTGAAACTCCAATAGCTAATGAATTATTACCACTTGCTGTTGTGTTTTCTCCACTTGCAAAACTATGGTTTCCGCTTGCTACTATATTCTCTCCTCCAATAGCTAAAGATGATTCTCCACTAGCTACTGCATTGTTTCCTATTGCAATAGAAGTATTTCCAGTTGCTGTTGATTCAAAGCCCATAGCAAAACTAAATAATCCAGTAGGTGCAACAGAATTGGCATAACCAATAGCGACACCATGATTTGCGGCTACACTATTACCTTGTCCTAAAACAACAGAAAAATCTCCAGTTGTATTACTAGATGCACCCATTGCAACAGAAAAATCTCCACTAGCTTGAGTTTGACCTCCAAATGAAAAAGCATTATTCCCATCTGCGTTACTACCATCACCACCAACAAAAGAGTTAGTGCCACCAGCACGAGTAGTATTTCCAAACGCTGCTGAGCTATCCCCCTCAGCTTGAGTTGTAAACCCAAACGCATTAGCATAATTACCAGAAGCATCTGAAGTTAACATGTCGTTAAAAACTAATGAATAATCTCCATCGCCTCTTAATATATCACCATCTCCTAATTCAGATGGGCTAGTCCATATAGCAAATCGGTCTTTTGTTCCACCCCCTGTTAATACAGATGAGTTGTCAATCTTATCCCAAAATATGTTATTGTTTAAGTCTTCAGAAATAATAGCCCAATCACCAACTTCCCAGTCAAATATACTTCCACCTCCTTGGGTTGGTAAGTTTGTTCCTCCTGCTACAGAAACTATCCAATACTTTCCTGTGTTAGCAGGAATTAAAGGTACTGCTGTTAAATCAGGAACATTTATGTCTGCGTCCCAAGCTCCCTGGAACTCTAGTCCAGAACCTTGATAGTTCTGCCATTCGACAGTACCATCGGTTTGAGAAACTAAAACTTGTTCTCCTGTACCTATATTGTTATTTGCATCGTAAACTTCAGACGCAAAATAAATTCCTCCATTTACATTTACTAATCCATTTGCAAATGTTTCTTTTCCAATAGTTACATTTTCAGCAACGCTTAAACTACCAACACCACTTCCGTTATCTAAATAAACTATTGTGCCTGCTGGAGATTCACATGGGTCTTTTGAAGTAATAGTAGCTGTGTCTTGATAAAATAAGGAATTAACTAACTTAAAAGATTCCTGTCCTGCTGAGCTAGCGGTAAATATAGGAAGCCTATAAGAACAGCCATCAAAAGCTTCGTCAATAACAAATTCAGCAATACCTCCTAAGGTAAAAGTTTTTGTCTGCCTTTCAATTGGTGTTGAATTGGCAGCAGTTCCTATTAAATAATCCTCAGCCTCAATTGGTGATTGATTTGGATACGATAAAGTATTGCTAATTTTTGCCATGTTTTATTCTTTTTTCTCGGTGACTTGTCCAGTCTGTAAATTAATTACTGATTCTTCACCATATTTTTTTATTAGTTCTTTTTCTAGTTCGACAAACTTACTTTTAATTTCTTTTATCTTGCCGATGATGTTTTCTTTCTGGAGCTCTAAGTCTCCTAATGAAATTTTAGATTGCGTAAAAGAATTGTTTAATTCTTGTAATTTACTTAATTCTTCTGATGTTAACTTTTTTGACATAATTTTAAATTTAATTTATTTTACAAAGATATGAATTTTATTCTTGATTGTTTTTTCTTGATTTTTCCCAGCTGCGTCCTACAAAATATGCGCCATACACAGTAACTAATAGTGTTTGGAATATTGGAATATATGCTTCAGTTATTTGAAACTCTCCAATATTTCCGTCTGTAAAACACAATGCCGTAAATATGATTGTAAGATATATAAGCACCATAGGACGAATATTTTTCGATAAGAAAGAATCGCTTTGCATGTCGTACTTCCAGCGTTCTGTTACCTGCTGCTGAGCCTCTTTATCGGCCTGCTCTAATATCTCTTGGATTTTTTGTTTTGCTTCTAGTCTTTCTTCGTCTGTTGTAACTAAATCATCAATAACATCACCAACTTGTTTTATAACACCTCCTGTTAACCATTGTATAATTTTTTTCATAATCCTTTATATTCGTTAGTTGCATCAAAGCTAGGACAAGCTTTTGGTGAAAAATCCCTATGGCTGTGTATAATTGCTTCAGGATACATATTCTTAAGTAACCTTAGTAATAAAAGAAAGCTAGCTATCTGTGCGCTTGTTCTATTATCTTCTGGACACATATCCTTATCTACTCCACCAGCATAACAAATGCCAATTGAATTTTTATTTTGTCCTTTCGTATGAGCGCCTGATTTTTCTAATGGTCTGCCAGTTTGTATTTGACCATCTCTTTTAATAAAAAAATGGTAGCCAATACCTGACCACCCTCTTTGTTTATGCCATTCATCTACTCTATCAGCATCAATATCCATGTTAGGTGGAGTTGCTGAGCAGTGAATTATAATCTTATTTATTTTTCTTTTCATTATAATTAATCCATATTCTTTGAGCCGTATAAACTATAGACGCTACTAATAAGATTAATTTTAAAACCATCTCTACATGAGTCATTGAAATAGCAAGGCTAAGAAAGTTAATAGCGTATATTTTTATATCCTGCAAATTCATTACTCTTTAATAAGTATATACTCTACTTCTATATCTATAAGTGCACTATTGTTCTGAATATATCCTACCATAGTGCAATAATTTCTCCAGCTGTTGTTTCTGTATCAAAAACTTGAATTACATTAACAGGAAAAAACTGTCCTGAATAAACCCCAACAAAAGTTAATATATCTCCTCCTGCAGTTTTAACCTTTATATTACCTGGTATTCCTATGTATAAAGCACAACCATTGTTGACGCCATCTGGATTTGAAACATTTGGTATCAAGTCTGTGTCGCTGGGGTCTACTATAGCGGCCCTATTAGCTGTTAATTTTGTATATGCCATTTTTATTTGGTATAAGGGAATTTTCTATTTAAACTGTCTCTGCGCTCTTTGCAGCCACAAGGTTTCCCTGTTACCTTGCTTACAGTATCAACCACTTTTTTTATTCCAGTTACTGTTGTTACTTTTTCTATTGTATCTCCTAAGCCTCTTGATTTCATTTTTTACAAGTACATAATTTATTTGGACACTCTTCAATGTTTTTAAAACTAATTGCTTGCATCCATGAGTTCCATGTACACTGAAATTTACACCATACTGATTGAATCCACAATCCTAGTTTTACAAAAGCTTTTCCCATTATCGTTTTTTATTTTTTAAAATTTTTCTAACGCTTCCGTCATTAAAGTTTATAGTATCTCTACTAGTTCCATGACCGACATGCATAGTGCCAGAAATTTTATTACTTCCTTTACCTCCTAAAGCTTCTCTAGCTACCTCTTTCTTTAGTAGACGTTGAGCTTCGAGACACCTTGCTTTTTGTTTTGGGTTTTTAATTGAGTTGCACGACATAAGTTTTTTTACAAAGATACTAATATTTTCCTTTACGATTTTTTGGAGATGACTTTGTTGAGCCACCTTTACCAGCCCATAAATTCTTGCATGCCCAATAACGTGCTGTTAGTTTTGATTTAGCTGTTCCGCATTTGTGACGTGCTTTAAAACTTTTTCTAGCAGCTGCTGAATAGTTGTGTCCATAACCACTAGCACCGAAGTGTATAAGCTTTTCCTTGCCTCCTGAGCAAGCCTTAACCATTTTCTTCTTACCAGCCCTGTCGCTTTTTTTAACAACATTACATTTCATCTTGCTCTTGTCTGCCATACTATATATTTTTCATACTATGCATTTCTAACTTTAGCAGCTGTAGTATTGGAAACAAATTGTTTTCCTTTTTTACCAGCTTTCTTTTTCTTTCTAGCCGTTGCGGCTAATTGTCTTTTTGATAAACTACGAGCTTTAGCCAATGGTAAACATCGGTCAGGGTTCTTTTTGTTCTTAGAAGTACCGCATGGTCCTTTTATCGTACCATCAGTTCCTATCCTTACCCATTTCTCGTCTCTCCATTTTTTAAGCTCGCCCATTACTTCTTATTTTTCTTTTTCTTTTTTAGAACTGAAAAATCTGCAGCAGTTATTTTATTAAAAGGCATAGCTGCTTTTGCTATCTTTCTTTGACCCTTACTTAACTTACTCATTTCTTTTTCTTTTTATAGCTTGTCTTTGTCTTTGATTTAGGCTTAGCTTTTGCTTTAGTTTTTTTTCCGTACATAATTATTTCTTTTTAGCACCCTTAGCGTAATTAGGGTCTTTACAATATTTACTAGCTGCCATATTCGCATACGCAGACGGATATTTATCAAAGGTTCTTTTAGCCCATGATATTCCTGCAGCACAAATTTTATTTCCTTTTCTTTTAGTTGCTTTTCTTGCCATTAATATGTTTCTCTAAATGTTAAGTAAGCTTCCATTTCTGCATCATCAGTGGCTATTGAAC
>Ga0181412_1000643_pt1 | contig 14564 bp, 28 predicted proteins | sample 35SPOviralmetaG_FD_130113 | JGI IMG/M metagenome (GOLD analysis project Ga0181412, IMG submission 130113) | Marine viral communities from the oligotrophic San Pedro Time Series (SPOT) site, San Pedro Channel, CA, USA - 35 SPOT_SRF_2012-08-15 | ecosystem: Environmental > Aquatic > Marine > Strait... | reverse complement strand
GGTTAGAATCACCACCATCATTTGATTGGTTAGAATCACCACCATCATTTGATTGGTTAGAATCACCACCATCATTTGATTGGTTAGAATCACCACCATCATTTGATGAATTGGAACTATCAACTGATATTTGAGCTTCAATAACTTTAAAAACTTCTAAAGATAATTTAACAACATCCCATGTATCTTTCAATCTGGAAATGTTTTTTAAATCTAACATTTGCCAAATCAATCTTAACTTAGATAACGCACCCAAATCACGTTTTGGATTTGTTATGTTGATAAGACGAAAAAAGTAAGAATCCCAATCTTCTGTACGATATTCAGAACTCAGCAAACCCTTATCAATTTGCTTAGCGTTGAAATACTTATCGTACATAGATTGATAATAACCCCTGTAGCCAGGTGACGTAGTGTAAACAAACCAATCAATACGTCTATCTTCAATAACATTTACGATATTTTTCAATTTTGGTGATACGTAATTTTCACAAAAATTTGTGATATCATAAGAACCAACATTAACCATATTCTCATGATACTTTTCATAAAGTGAATACCAATACGAACCAACAGAACAATCGTCAACATAGTTAGCCCCATTTATGTGGCTTAGTGTTTTAAAATCGGTAAGTTTAATATGCGACCCTTCGTGAAGAGCCAACCCAACGATTGGGTCAAAATCAGTTTCATCAATTTTAGATGAAATAGTAACAGTTTTACCATCCGTATAACTATCACCTGTAACGTTAAAATTAACTTTGATTGATTCCCCTGTTACGATGTTAACGAAGTTAGATACGGCCCGTTTATATGATGATAAGGCAATATAATCTAACTTAGAATCACCACCAACTGGTGAAAAGAAGTCATAATCAATCCAAAATTTACTATTTTTATTATCCATACGTAATGTTTTAATTTAAATAAGTGAATACCAACAGCCCCATAACCAAACACCCTACACTATATTATACGAAAAAAGTGTAACATTTGTTACACTTTTTATTACTTTTTTTGTATTTCGTTTTTAATAAAATGTAAAATAGAGCTATCCGTCTGATACTTAACAGCTAAATCCCAAGCCGATTCTAAAAAATTCATATGGTTTTTTGAAAATTCAAATGATAATTCACCTGAATATGTATTTCTAGAACCGGTTATAAGTGCATCAACTGTATAGATATCACTTTTATTAAATGTACCATCAGAGCAATTTTGCATAAGTTCTTTTAGGTACAATATTTTATAGTTTAGGCTTATAGACTTCCATCCCATATTACTTAATTTTAATCAAACCATTGTGAGCGATGTGTCTTAATATTCTTTACATTTAGATTAGGTTCTTTCAAATCATTTTCAAACATAGTATCTATGATTTTATCATTAACCATTTTATCATTTTCAGAACCTATTTCAGAAGCTTTATCTATCCTATCTCTATCGAATCCGTTGCTACATATGAAATCTGATGTAGCGGTATATAATTTAGCATGATACCTACCTAAAGGTCTACTACATTCATTTAATTCGTTAGAGCGTTCATCTAACAATTTGAATAATTCTTCATCGGACATATTATCCAATTGCTCTTTTGTATGTTTTCCCATCTTAATTTATTTAGTTTTATAATACCAATATAAATCTTCAGTATTTCCATTGAAATCACCATTCATAACAGAATCCCACAAATCGAATCCAAACTCTTTAAATAACGCTTCACGTAACGTACAGAGTCGGTTATATTCATGTTTATGTGCTTCATCATCCAACTTTAAAGCACGTACACGATTCATACGACCCGAATCTAACGAATCCATATACTTTGTTATATAACTATTTGATTTTGAATTTTTAAAAGTAGTATCAAACAATTCATCAGAAAGCTTACGCTGTGATTCAGCTTGTTCAAAATATGGTGAATATTCAAAATCACCATTACGAATTCTATGCAATAAAGGTTTTGTTGATGGTAGTGGTTTCTTAATACGACCGATTACCCACCATCTAAATTTGTTGTATGCCATAAATCTGTATTTTATTAACAATCACTATACACTATTATATACGATGTCTGTTGCTAAAAGGTTACACTATTTATAACTTTTTTTTATTTAGTTAGTGGTACAGATTTCCAATTTATTCTATGTATAAGAGAATCGGCAGCACATGTCGCAAACAATTCATCAGGCTTAGATGATACGTTATACCCAAGACCCCTAAACAAACCTTCTGCGGCGGATATAAGTCTATTGGATTCGTAAATCTTATTTTTATTAAAATCCAAATCAATACAATGGATATGTATGCCAGAATTCCTAAGTTTTTCAGCTATATACATAGTTGCTTCAACTTCTCGCCACAACCTACGAAACGTATCCCTAATTTTAGGAACTTTAAATTCTTTATAGATAGTATGAACACCATGTCCATAGAATTCAAAATCATCAAGCGTACCCAAATGAAAAGCAACACAAGTTACATAACCTGTATCGGGATATCTTTTTAAGGATTGTGAATCAGTACCAACGTAAATCCTAACATCGAATTGGGCATTTTCTGCTAGGTATCTTTTTACATATGGTACTAATTCAAATTTATTATGTCTATTTCTTTCAGTTTTCCAAAATGCATTCATTTATACAATTTCACTTAGTTCACTTTCTTTTTCTTTTTTTAATAATTCCCAAGCTCTACCCAATCTAGTCAACCCAATACCACCTCCGAATCTTGGAAAGAACTCATAAGATAGGAACTCGTTTAACTCTGATTCAACACGCTCTTTACCAAATAGTTCAAATAACTTCTCACAATATGTACCATCCATAATAGAGTAAAAGAAATGCTTCATTTCATCAGAATCACAACTACGCTCAGCCGTACCAAATGTCTCTTGGCCGAACAGTATGATATCACATTTATTAAACTTACCATCACCAATATATTTCATATTCCAAAATGGTGATGTTCTAATTGGGAATGTTTCAAGTGATATCGAATGACCAAGCTCTTTCCACATCTTAGATTCGTGCTCATCTTCAAGTATCTCTACACCACCATATTCTTTACAAGTCGTATCATAATCAAGTTGTACAGGTGTATCAAATCCTAAATACTCTGCTAATTCAATGTTCAACTTCTTTAGAGCTTCGAAATCACCTTTGGATTCAAATTCAAACATTGGGAAAATCTTTTCATGTCTACCGGGTATTGGGTCTTTTTCATTTCTGTATGATGTGGATACACAAAAACACCCATTCCAATCCGGATTTTTAAGCAACTCATATTCCAACCACATCTGACCAGTCTGTGGTAATGGCCATACAACACCATCGTAGGTGAACGTTGCTACTGAATGTGGGTTTTCACATGCGGCCAATATTGATTTTCTAGATTGTGATGGTACTTCTATAAATCCTTTAGATAAAAAAAAATCTCTTAGTTTTTGAGTAACCTCGTGATAAGTTTGTGTTTGTTTCATAAATTCTATTTTTTGTTATGTTTAATAATTCTATCAGTTAATCTATATTTATTTATTATATATTTTAATTTTTGTGAATAACATGGTTCTGTCATACACGATGTAGCATAAACTGAATTACCACGTTTTACAAATTTCTTACTACCATCTACGGTTAAACCACCACATAAAGCGTATAGCCATCTGTTTAATGTTGGTTCTTTATGTATTCGCTTTCTATACTTACGCATTAGTAATTGACTATGATATCTAATTGAAAACCAGACTGACTTATATTTTGTGAATCTATCTGTAGGTGAATCATCGTGAGCTATTACAAACATCTCTGATTCAGAGCCACGATACTTATGCCCGAAATAATTATTAGCTTGGGAAGCTAATCTACTCTTTCCGAAATTTGATTCAATGATAGCTTGAGCCACTATCAGCTCTGGTGGGATATCTGTATAAACGACCGTTTCTTCTATAGCAGCCATACACATAAAATCTATAAAATTATCTATTTCGGTACTCTTCCAAGCTCTAAATGCTTTCTTTTGTACACTACCCCTACAATGACTACCACGCCATTCACGATGTGTTACCCAATTACGATATCTTGGCGCACCATTCCATAAATATTTTGAAAGTTTTTTAGTGGGGTTTTCATCGATAACTACTGAATCAAATCTACCAGCATATATTTCTAAATCAAATAATAAAGAATCGGTAGTATTGTAATTAATAATATCAACAGATGTATTGATATTTGTATTAGTAGAATCACCGATAATTAAATTAGAATTACTATTTTTGTAGTTTAACGTTAATATGTATAATAATAGTATTAATAATATTGCTAATTTGTAATTCGATTTGAGTATCTTCCAAAATTTCATATTATAACAGTTTGGTATTAGTGTTGTTAATAAGTATTACACCATCCGGAATTTGTATATTTAATGTTACATTTTCTTCAAGTTTAACGCCATTAATAAATACTATTTTTTTTATTCTATCCAATAGAATTTCACCATTTTTTATAATTATGTTGTATCTACCTACTTTAAAAAGTTGATTAAGTATCCTATCACTTGTATTTGCTTTTATTTCAGCTGATACAATAATTAAGTTGGAATTTGTTGTGGAAATCTGTGTATCATAATCTTCATTAGATATGAAGTACTCATTTGTATTTACTTTAAACTGTTTTACAAAATTCAATGTTGATTGTGAATATGTAAATGTTGATGTGAGTATTAAAATTGCTGTTAGTAATTTTCTCATAACTTTAGGTTTTTAATTTTTAAAAATTCATTTCGATTCTAATATACAAAATATTATCTATATATACAACTTTTTTTATATAAAAAACAAAATTAAATTTTGAAAAAGAAAGGTTAATAAAATAAAGAACAAATAAAAAACTAAAATTTTCATTATAGTATAAATATATAATGGTTAAATGCTATTTATTAGAATATTGTATTGTATTTACAATAATAACAGAATCAAAAAAAGGCATAAAAAAATGGGTTTGATGTAAATCAACCCAAATTTAAAGTACCCGAAGTGGGAATCGAACCCACACTCCAACAATTGGAACAGAATTTTAAGTCCTGCGTGTCTACCAATTCCACCATTCGGGCTTATTCAGCGGAAAGAGTGGGATTCGAACCCACGCATCAAATCTATGATGTACAGATTAGCAGTCTGCTGTATTACCACTCTACCATCTTTCCATAGTGCACCTAATAGGATTCGAACCTATGACCCTCTCGGTGTAAACGAGATACTCTAAACCAACTGAGCTATAGGTGCTAAAACAAATTAATTAGTATTGGTGCTGCTTTGTATCCGAAAAAAGCACCAACGGCAGTAGGGATTGGAAAAACTATAAACTTACCAACATTAGTAACATATTTAGGTCTATTTATAACCTTACCTAAGAAAAAATAATACATTAGATATGTTATCAAAACAGGCAAATCATGTCCTAATTTGATACTTACGATTATACTAGCTCCAAGCAATCCATAAGTAAAATTACTTAAACTATGTAAAACTACTTCAGAAACAGTTATAACTTCTTTTTTGTTTTTGTTCTTACCCATATGTAAATTATTTAATTTTTAAAAGTGGTCCCTGTAGGACTTGAACCTACGACCAACGGGTTATGAGTCCGTTGCTCTAACCAACTGAGCTAAGAGACCTTTTGTGGTAATGATAGGATTCGAACCTATGACTCACGGTGCTTCAAACCGATGCTCTACCAACTGAGCTACATCACCATATTAGTTGTCCTAACCAGATTTGAACTGATGACCTTTCACTTATCAGGCGAACGCTCTAACCAACTGAGCTATAGGACAATAAAAGCGGTCTGGACGGGATTCGAACCCGCGACCCCCTGCGTGACAGGCAGGTATTCTAACCAACTGAACTACCAGACCTTTATTTTGCGGAAGATGTAGGATTCGAACCTACGATACCTTTCAGTATGCTTGATTTCAAGTCAAGTGCATTCGACCACTCTGCCAATCTTCCAATATTATTTTGTACTCGGTAGGGGAATCGAACCCCTCTTGCCAGGATGAAAACCTGGAGTCCTAACCAATAGACGAACCGAGCAGTACCGGTAAGAACGGGAACATATAGCATCTTTGTATGAACTTGTTCTACAACGCTTTTTTCGTTCTTACCTAATGTTCAAACATTTGTCGCAGAGCTGGGAATCGAACCCAGGACCTACAGGTTATGAGCCTGTCGAGCTACCGCTGCTCTACTCTGCAATTTGCGTCCTGAATAGGATTCGAACCTATGACCCTCTGATTAACAGTCAGATGCTCTAACCAACTGAGCTATCAAGACAAATTTTAATTGCAATAGGAGTTTAACCTATATTTCTTAGATAAGTACTAAGCGTATTAATTATACTATACAATTATCCACAATAGGATTTTAACCTATATCCCATCAGTTAAGAACTGAGTACATTTGTTATGCTATGTGACTGCACGTCTGTAAGGAATCGAACCCTACCACCGAAGTTTTGGAGACCTGGTCGGCACCTTGCCTGTCAGACGTATTTAAAAAATTGAAGAGTGGTTTTTAAAGGAGGCTTCAAAACTCCCCCTATTTTACATCATCAATTAATTACTTATCCTTTTTATAATCTTGTCTCTTTATTGTATAAACGAACAATGGAATACAAGCGTTTGGAAAATAAGTTAAACCAGTGTCCACCGAAAAGGAATCGAACCTTCACTCCCCTGATTAAAAGTCAGGTGCTTTGCCAATTAAGCTACCGGTGGTTTTATTAAAAACATAGAGCGGATACCAAGATTCGAACTTGGAACTGAAGATTGGAAATCTACAATGTTACCATTACACCATATCCGCTTGAAAAAAACCCACAATGTCAAAGAACTAACACCCACTATAACCAAACAACCTACACTATATTATACGATGTCTATCATCAAAAGGTTACAATAAATATGATTTTTTTTAATTTTTTTTGTGGAGCTATTCGGACTTGAACCGAAAATAATAGAATGCAAATCTATCGTGATAGCCAATTTCACCATAGCCCCATATCGAGGTTGGTGTAGGAATCGAACCTACTTAAAAAGGGTTGCAACCTTTCACCTAACCATTCGGACAACCAACCATAATTGTGGAAGTAGAGGGATTCGAACCCCCGAAACCATAGGTAACAGATTTACAGTCTGCCTGCTTTGAGCCACTTGCATATACTTCCATAGTACTACTGGTGGGATTCGAACCCACACTTATATGATTCTAAGTCATATGCCTCTGCCAATTGGGCTACAGTAGTGTTTTTGGGTGCTATATCAGAATCGAACTGATAACCCTTGGAATCACAATCCAACGCTCTAACCGATTGAGCTAATAACACCATTTGAGCGAAAGGCGGGATTCGAACCCACAACTTTCTACTTGGTAAGCAGATACTCTACCATTGAGTTACTTTCGCAGTTGAGCCATCTATCAGAATCGAACTGATAACCTGTTGATTACAAATCAACTGCTCTAGCCAATTGAGCTAAGATGGCATTTGTACATCCGATAGGATTCGAACCTATGACCTACGCATTAGAAGTGCGTTGCTCTATCCAGCTGAGCTACGGATGCTTTAATAAAAAACCCACAATATCAAACAACATTTATCTTAGTCGGAATTACAGGATTCGAACCTGTGGCTTCTACATCCCAAATGTAGCACTCTAACCTAACTGAGCTAAATTCCGATAGTGGAGCTGGTGGGATTCGAACCCACGTCCAATCATACTTTCACTATAAGGTTTACAGTAATTAGGATAAGTTTTTCTAAACTTCCAAAACTGATATCATTAAAAATGATTGGGAATCATTTACGGTTAATCTATCAATACCTTATTTTACCATCTACTTCCTTTTACATCTTATTCAACTACAAGCATACTTACTGAAATGATGTGCTTTCTTACCTAAGAATTAGGCTGCGATAGCAAGAGAAGTGTCGCCACTTAAAGGTTTGATGTAGGTCATCACCCATACTGAACTTATAACTTCCATACGCTGTCAATTCCATGTCAGCCCCAATTTTCAAATAACTTTTTTTGTTGTAACCCATAAGAGATTCGAACTCCTAACCTTCTGGTTCGTAGCCAGATACTCTATCCAATTGAGCTAATGGGTTTTTAATTGTTGGTTCATTAGGATTCGAACCTAAACTAACTGCGTCAAAGGCAGTTGTGCTAACCGTTACACTATGAACCAATACCTTTAGTTAATGTATTTAGTAGGATTTGAATTTCGTACACGTTGTTTTGTGTAAATGTGAACTGTATCACTACCATAAATTGCGTAAAATTCATCAATCAATTCACCATCGTCGTGAAACCTATCATCACCATAACGAAGTGTATACGTTTTATCCGGTATCCGTACACATTTGCCGGATTTTAATGATGGTGAAACAATCCAAGGTGAACAACTTGAGAATAATAAAGCAAAACCCGATAAAATTAAAAACTTAGTCATATATATTAAAATATTTTTAAATAAACAAAAAATCAAACACCCCATAACCAAACACCCTACACTATATTATACGATGTCTATCACTAAAAGGTTACGTTTTTTTAAGTTTTTTTAGTTTTTATTTAATTTATTTATCAAAAACACCGCAATTTATTTATCAAAAACACCGCTGATACTAAATGAATTAAATAAAATGTATACTTTAATGTAGATACAGTAGATGCATAAAACATTAACATCGATAAAATAAAGATAAATATTATAAGTTTACTATTGTAAAGTTTATTTTTCATACTTAGTTTTTTTTGTTATGTGATGAAATTCTTGCTCATCACCCGGGTCGGATACTATAATACCCTTAAATGTTAGTTCTTTTTTAGATAATAGTGTATTTAAAGCACGTTTTAACGCTTCTAACCGTTCATATTCTTTAGTATAACCCATAATTACCTATACGGTTTTAGCCACCAATGCGTTGAACATATTTTCTTTTTCTATAGCTTGGCCTATCTTAATACCAAGCTTTAAAAGTGTATATGCATCGGTATCAAATTGATTAAATACACCATAAACTTCACCATTAAAGGTGATTTTAAATTCATTTTCGTTTTCAGTTGGTGTAAATATTAAATTAGAATCATTCATAACTTTTTCTTTATTTTTAAAAATTGATTATATGATTTGTTCATAAATAACAAACCATGATATATTAAAATTACATATAAAATGGTATTAAATATGATACTTTCTAATGAATTCATAAGTAATTGGGTTAGCTTGTTACATAATATTGGTGTTTTTTGGTAGCCAATACAAATTTATATTTTGGGTTTCCACTATGATATGTACATTTATGATTTGAAAAATACTTAGTATCACCCATATCATAATATACCACACCATTTAATACGTTTTTAATTTCCGATTCAATTAATGGTTTATATTTTTCACTTTTAGTAGTAAACCAATATCTACCACCACCACGTTTTACAGTACCACTACCATACGATGTATTACTATATAACATATTAGATATGTAAGTAAACCCACTCATTTTAAATCGATTTAACATCACCTGAATCATACAGTTGATATCAACACTATCATTCTTACTTTGAGTTAAAATATAAGCCGCAAGTGTATCTAAATTAGGTAATCTAGAATCACATACAGTTACCGTATCAATATCAATGGTAAGTGTAGTATCTATAATATCACAAAACTTACGATTAATACTATTATCATTTTTCAAAGAAGTGTTAAAACAACTAACACAAATGTAAAACAGAACAAAATATTTCATAAATTATTACTTTAGATTTTTAACATCCCTATTCCAAGAATCAATATCATCAGCGATATCAGTATACAAACTACAAGCAATCAAAGAAAGAACGCAAATCCAAATAATCATAATAACATTTTTTAAATATGAAAAAAATCAAACACCCACTATAACCAAACAACCTACACTATATTATACGATGTCTATAGTCAAAAGGTTACAATAAATATCATTTTTTTTTAAAAAAATATTATTTTTTATCTTTATGTAACTTTATTACTTTACATTTTGGGTTATCATTCTGTACCAATTGTTTCATCAACCGATTCCATTCATTAATGGCATCTTTTTCTGCTTTTGTTAACTTGCTCATATAATAATATTAAATATTTTACGAATTTTTTTTAATCTGGCTTTCGATTCTACTTCATTTAATCCAACAGATACCGGCACGCCTAAATACCGCTCCGCTATGTTCAATTTCTCAATCCATTTCATAGTTTAAATTTAGATAGAATGATATCCACATTATCAATATTTGATTTATCCACTTGCCAACTTCCATAAAACCCACCCATCCATAAATTTTGAAATCCAATTATGAATGTATGTCTTGGAATCATCGGCTTATCAAACTCAGCTATGATAGGATGTTCTTCAGCAAAGGATTTGGATTCTGAAATAAAGAAATGATTTACAGATTCTCTAATATAATATTTCATAAGTACCAAATTAAATATGTGAATGTAATCCATAACCACCAGATGGGTCTATATCTGTAGGTATATCATCCTCTTCATCATATATAGTTTCCCATTGGTTACGTTCATTAACATCTTCAAGACACATAATTGCTTCTTTTAAGCAATCTATCATTTCAGATTTCATATCGTTAATATCCGATTCTCTAACACAATGTTTAATTTCATACACATAATCCTTAATCCAATCTAAGGTTTTAACCGCTTCACTAAAGTTAGGTTCACAATCCCAACCATCTTCATATGTTTTTTTGATAACCATAATATAATTAAATTTTAAAAATGAAAAAAATCAAACACCCACTATAACCAAACAACCTACACTATATTATACGATGTCTAGCTCTAAAATGTTTCAAAAACAGAATAAGGATTTAAATATTTATATTCAGAAACCAATGATGCAGTTACACCTTTAGCATTATAGTTACGGTTTTTAATCATCCGTTTGGCTTCTGTTTTATTTTTCGCAGTAACAATGTAATCATGTCTACATCTATTAAATGTGTAACCACCGGTGTAGTATGATACTACATAATCTTTATTATCCATCTTTATTTATGTTCTACAATTCTATAACCAACTAGTTTTAGGCATTCAAATACCTTTTCAATAATTTGCTGTGTTTTTTCAGTTCTTAAGTTAGCAGATGATTTTGGGTTTTTTAAGTATTTAGTTTTACTTAGTATGCTACTTAGATTCCTAATCAATAAATTCAATTCTTTATTTGATTTATATTTGTGATATTCTTCTAGCATTTTACCAACCTCGTCTGAGTCTATTCCTAAGAACCCCCCCTCATTGTGGTCATCAAGTGTGTATTCAAATTCGGAGTTTTCAAACCATTCTTTAGCATCATTATTATTATCCATCTTTGTTTTGTTTTAATATTTTAATTAATTTCTTTAGACATTCAAGATTTTACATCTGAACAAATAATGGATGAAATTTTACAATTTCAATTAATTTTCTAAGGCAGTCAAGTTCTGCCCCCTCCCAAGAACCAACAATAATGGAAGAAAATGAATAATCCTCCCATCTTTCGATATTATATGAATATTTTCCCTTAGCTTGTTCTTTTATATGACTAACTAACTCATATGTTTCCCTAAACCATCTAAATGCTTGTTGGTATAGTGGTGCGTGGCATAAATCAATAAAATCATCATATGCAACGTCCATTAGCTTCAAATCGGATGACACGCATGGCCTATATTTACCTCTTTGATAACTTTTAAAACACGTTTCATCAAAGCCCAGCTCTTTCAAAGCTAATGCTTCTTCGTATAGCACAAATTCATTTTTACTCATCTTTGTTTTTCGTTTATATAATCCTCTAAAAAAATATATCCACAACCATATAAACAGTAAACTTGAGTTTTGTCCTCACCCTCATTTTCTATTAATGGCTCCGGTGTCCAACTTTCTTTACAACTTGGGCATTTAAAAAACCCATTTTCAATACAACTATTTAAAACAAGCATTTGATTATCCATCTTGATTTATTTTTGGTTTCTTAATCTATTTAAAGCTTCATTTAGATTACCAACTCCGACTTGTTTATAATAATCATTTAACATATTTGATAGTGCGAGTCCTCTGGGACCTGAATAGTTATAGGTTAATTTATCCATTTCTTTGAGATATTTACCTCCACTCGATTTACCCGTATAATTAATATGTAGTTTTAAATTGGCTTCTATTCTAGCAATTGTTTCTTTAGAAAAAGTTTTCATAGTATTTATATTTTTAATATCCAACAAAATTAATTTTAACACAATCAGAAACAAGACCGCTTTTAACTGCGTAATCCCATTCTTCATTCAACCAATAGTTAGGAACTCTTTCCAACTCCTTTAAACACCGTTCCCATATCTCACCAATAGTAAATCCTTCACCAAACTCACCACTACCCAATACACAACTTAACTCATTAAGTGTATCTCTATCATCAGCGTTTTCAGCCTCATTGATTTTGATGTGAAGTTCAGCTTTCATTAAATCAGCAACCAACTCGTTCCATTCGTACATTTCGTTTGACCAAGGTTTTGTTACTGTTGGTGGTGTAATCGATTTCATACTTGTCATATTTTATTTATTTAAATGTGATTTAATCCCCTCATTCCCTATCAACCTTACTATATAAAGATACGATAAGTATAGCAAAAAGTCAAGCCCTAAAGTGTTAAGGAAATGTTAAAGTTTAAGATAACAACTTAGATAATAATAACTGATTACTCTGCATCGATTCAACCGCATCAACGGCCTCTTGCCATTTGTTAACTTCATTAGAGGCTTCCGATATTTCCCCCCAACCAACCTCCAGGAAATTGTTAATATGCTTTTCGGATGTTTCATCGTAGTGTTCTTTAGCCAAAGCCAACTTATGTTTTAATTCACCCAATAACAAATCGGATTTTGTCCACCTTAATAACTTTTTATGTGATTTCATATTGTATTTTTAAGTATTTTAGATATAAACAAATTATTTTTTAACTCTACATTTTTCAAAGAAAAAGATGTAATCTTCAAGTGATATTCTCATAGTGTTACCCCCATTAATATCCTCAGCGTAGTACCTTGAAGAAGTGATTTCTCCTTCATCAAATGGGTTTAATGTATCAACGCTCCAAACGTATAATTCAGTTGTGGTTTCAAACGGCTCTGTCATATTGATTGCGTTAATATCATTCTTAGCCATTTCGTATCTTTTCATTGCATTTAACGTTTTCATATTATCTTTATTTAAATGTGATTCAATAACCAATCCCCCCATCAACCGTACAATACTAAGATAACGCATTTAAAGCAAAAAAACAAGCTTTAAATGTTAAAATTTTGTTAAGGAAATGTTAAAGTCCTTTTAAATTATTTAATTTAATTCCAATTTAAATTCGAAACATATACATCAAAAGCACTATCATTAGTAGCAACACCACCACCATAATAGCTATTAGTAGCTTCAGAAACTATTTCCAAATCACCCTCAGATAAGTGTGACCACCATTCATCAGAACAATCAGCGATATCGACACCTTCATTTGTATACCAACCACCATCAGCTAAAATAGGATAAATGGTAATAGTTTCATCATTAAAATAACAACCAACAGATTCTAAAACAATCATATAAAATATTTTTTAAAGTTATCAAATAATTACAATCTTAATTAACGTATCATACTATATTATACGTATGAATCGGTGTGATGTTACAAAAAAACTGGCGTTTTTCCGTTCATATTATTATTTAAATCATAACAGTTGCTAAACACAGTCTACTGCTCATACACTCAACCGTTATAAGTAATAAAATAAAAATTACTCACCACCATTGTTTATATTAGAAACATATTCATCTAATTTACTATTCAACTCATTTTGTTTAGATTCATCGGCAATAAAATGTTCACCTATCAATTTTTTCAAAACTTCACATTTTTCATATTCTTCGTTGTTTTGAAAAAATTCTAACATCCATTGTAATTCAAGTCTTTTCCAAATACCATCAGAATCTAAACAAAATTTACAAACTTCAACATTATTAGTTTCAGTCATAAGTTTATAGCAATCTTCAAAAGATGAATATGTTTTTGCTATTTCTTTGTATTGTTCTATTACTTTTTTTCCGTTCATATTATTATTTAAATCATAACAGTTGCTAAACACAACTCCTTCTAGTCGCAGATGTTTAGCTTGGTGTTGTATGCAATTAAAAAAGACATACACCAAGGTATATAAAACATACACTCACTACCAACAGTCTTTCCAAAGTTTTTCTGTCATTTCATAAGCGCCACACAAAGCACCTATTGGTATTGTTAGTAATGTAAATATTATCACCACAGGCTTTCTTATCCACCATCTTTGTACTTTATCTAACGGTGCTTTTAAATCATCTTTTAATTTATTCATATTTTTAAAATTTATTCATATTTTTAAAATTAAACGGTGGGTAACACTGTATAAAAACAAGTTCGTACCTCACCATATTTTTACACTCAACGTT
>Ga0181412_1000642_pt1 | contig 14593 bp, 13 predicted proteins | sample 35SPOviralmetaG_FD_130113 | JGI IMG/M metagenome (GOLD analysis project Ga0181412, IMG submission 130113) | Marine viral communities from the oligotrophic San Pedro Time Series (SPOT) site, San Pedro Channel, CA, USA - 35 SPOT_SRF_2012-08-15 | ecosystem: Environmental > Aquatic > Marine > Strait... | reverse complement strand
TTACTCTTCTTCTTTGGTTTAGGGGCAGTCTTCTTCTTTTTATTGGGTTTTCTATTATCTTTGTATCCTTCAAAGACATCTTTTGCTTTTACCTTTTTAGCATCTTCTTGGACTTTCTCTAAATTGAAACAGTCACTGTTATTGTAGGAGCATTTTTTCTTTTTCATATTTATAATATTTTTAATATATTTTTTTTTATATTGATTTGTTTTAAAATGTCATTAATACTACTATCAAATGATACTGATTTAACTGGCGGTCAAGCAGTTGGGATTGCACAGGCGAACCAATGGACGAATACAACGCAACACCCATTAGTCATTGGTGCTGATTCAGAAGTAGCACTTCAAAGTTTAAAGGTGAATAGAACACTGGGTCCCATAATCAATAAAAATAATGATAAAGGTTATTTATACATCGGCGAAGGTAGATCCGCAACTCACAAAATACACGATGATCCCCGTATAGTTGCTCCTTTTACATTAGAACCACAGGGGGATTTTAGCCCAGATGCTTTTGTATCTGAATGTCTTTTACCAAGTCTAAGAAAAGCAGTATTTTATCCTGATTACCAAGATCGTATTAATGGATCAGTAAATGAAAGTACCGATGGAGCATTTACTGGATACAATATTAAATTCGGTGAAGGTAATACACCTCCTACAAGTCAATTACCATCAGGGTTTGTATCTGCTGATGTTGACAGTGGTGATTTTACATATGATGCATCAAAGGGTACACTCACAAAGGGAACAGCAACTACTACAAGAGCATATGGTATTGCGACGTCACTACCAATGTCCCAGCGTCAAGCAAAACATGTCGTGAATTTTTCAAAGGCAGGTGCTTCTTGGGCATATGGACTTTCAAGGTATGCTGATGAAGACCAACCAGTCCCTCCATGGGGACAAGCAATAGAAAAGGATTGGTTTGACTTCGGTGTTGCTGAGATCGGTGGTGAACTAAAAATATATCATGCAGTGTGTTCAGACAGTGATGATTTAAAATTAGAACCTAGGGAAGTAATATACTACGGATACACTGGTGCTCTTAATACCAATCCATATGATTTAGGTACTAACTCATCAGGCTATGATGAAGTAGAATTCTTTGTAGATGGAGACCAAGTAGATGTGTATTTAAGGAACTCAGGTACAAGTTCGAGGGATCTATTCTGTAGTCCTGATTTAGGAACTCCATTAAAGGATAATACATTCAAACCGATCAATACGGCATGTGCATTCTTATATCCTAAGTTTGAATTAGTATCGGATTCATCAATATTTAGTATTGTCGCACATGAGGGTGTGAATTTAACTAACTTTGAATATGATGGAAGAACAGCAAGTGATGAACTAACATATCAAGATTTATATGTTACTGGTATTCCCATAGGAAACACAACTAATTGGGATCCTCTACTCGGCGATCTATGTGAAAATAATGACCTTGAAGGTAAATACAATGATTTTGATAATGACCTCGCAACACCGTATGTATTCCAAAAGTTTTCAGATCAATTACCAAAGATTGTTCTTATTGTTGCTCCTGATAATACTAACTATACATACAGCGGTGATGCAAACTGTGCTGCTCTTCTTGGTTTCCCAGGTGAATCCGTACTTGATAATCCTACCCAAACATCAGGATTTAAAACATTTACAAGTCTTATCACTCCTAAAAATACAGCAAAAGAAAGTATGTTTGTAAGACTTACCAGCACAACCCAGAAGTCACTAAACGGTCTAACTGGTAATGAAAGTAAGATAATTTATCATTGTCCAAGGTTTGATACATCTGGGGCGGATCAAGGACAACTATTCTTTGAACCAAATGAAAAGACTTATCTTGATTTAGATAATATTGAAGATATCAAAGTTAATTCATTCTCGGTGGATCTTGTTGATCGTAATGAAGTCCCAATTAAAGGGTTGAACGGAAATACAATCGCAATGTTTCATATTAGAAGGAAAAAACATTTACCAAATACTTCATTTGACCGATAAATTATTTTTTTAGTCAGGAATAAATAAAATATATATAAATATATAAAAATGAGTGATGTATTGCCTGAAATAATCAATGATCCTGATTTAATTGTTGAAAGTGACGAAGAAGACCTATTGGCTCCTGCAGATGAAGTGGCGGTTGAAATGGAAGTCAAGGAGATAGATACAGATGATGTATTTGTAAAAAAGGGTCTTAAGAACGCTACTGATCCAGTAGTAAAAAAAGTTAAGTCTGATAAACGTAGGAAACCTATGAGTGAGGAACATAAGCAAAAATTATTTATTGCTCGGCAGAAGGCAGTGGAGTCACGACGAGCCAAGGCAGCAGAAAAGAAAAAGATAAAGGAATTAGAAAGTATAGCAGATGTTAAACAAAAACAAAAGAAATTAAAGGAATTAGAAGATATTGTAAATGATGTACCTGAACCAAAACCTAAAGCGGAGATCGATCCTTCTATCATTGAGAAGGCCATTGAAGATGCATTAACAAAACAAGAAATGTTACGACAAAAAAGGAAAGCAGCAAAGAAAGCAAAATTAGATGAAGATGTCGCAAAAGCAAAGGCACATGAAGTGATTAGACAGGCGGTATATCCTTCTAAATTATACGCAGGTGATCAAGGTTTCGCATCAGCACACATTTATAATTTTCAATAAGATTAATATTTTTTTATAATGTATAATATAACAAATGGATTTTCCTGAAATTATACCAATTAAACAAGAAAATGATGGCGTCGCTAAACCTCATCATGAAAATTTACCTGAAGTAGGAGTTGGTGTCAAAGGTGCTGGAAAGATGCTTTTGATGATCAGTCCTCGACAGACTGGGAAGAGTACGATTATCTCTAACCTTTTTTTAAATGATAACTTATACGGTCAGGATCATTTTGATGACGTAATTGTAATTAGTCCTACAATCAATATGGATAGTACATCGCGATTTATGAAGAAAAGATTTACTTGCTACGATACATATTCTCCAACGATTATCCAAGGTATTACAGAACGCCAGATGTCCTTTGAAGATGAAGACCGCCCTGAGATCGCCGTGGTATTAGATGATTGTGTGGGTCTATTAGATAAACACGTCGCTAATTTAGTTACAAGATCACGTCATTACAATATTAAATTATTGATTGTATCAGTCCAAAAATTCAGAGGTGCTGTAGATCCTATTATAAGATCCAATGCTACTGACGTCATTGTTGGAAGTCCTTTTCCAAATCAACGCGAACTGGGAGCTATAGCAGAAGAGTACGGCGATTTATTCTCGGGTCCCAAGAATTGGTTAAACCTATATAAACGTGCGACTCCTAATAAATATGATTTTGCTTACATGAAGATGTCTAATCCTCCATTGATGTATAAGAACTTTGAAAAAGTGGTGGCGACAGGGGGAGCATCTAAAGAAGAGAAAGAAGAAATAATAGAAAAAGATATGTAAAATAAATATATTATTTATCAGTAAAATGGGGTTTGACATGTATAACATGAGTGATGCTATATCACAAGGCAATGCTCGCACATCACAGATAGATGACTTAAACGAACAGATACGTGCTAATAATGCTACTAAAATTCAGAATGCAAAAGATGCGATCAAACAGAATGTAAGTACCGATAAGGAAATGGGACTTCTTGCTGGAATTAAAGATGCTGTTGGTGAAGGCGGTGCTCTTGCTAACGTACAGGGTAAGGTGAAGGATTATCAAAAAGCGGTCGCGAAACTTGGTGAAGGTGGTAAGCCACCGATCACACCATCAGACCCAGACACCACCAAAACACCTGCTGGATATACGGACGAGGAATGGGACGTATTAGGTGCTGAACCCAGTTCCAAACCTGCTGCCGCGATCACTACAAGCGAAGGTACATTAGCAGAAGGTGAAACAGTTTTGTCTAAGGGTGCTGGTGCTGCTAAGGGAGCAGGAGCAGTAGGTGAGGAACTCAGTACTGGGGCACGCGTCGCGGGAGGTATAGGTCGTGCCGCAGGAACCATTGGTGCTCTTGGTACTGCTGGATTAGATATTGCCGAAGATTTTAAATCCGCCACATCAGGTGGAAGTCTTATTGCTGGAGATAACATTGGAGAAAAAATCGCAAACATAGGATCTATTGGCGGAGCAGCATTAGACATGTTAGGATTTGTTCCTGGTTTTCAACTTGCTGGTGTGATTGGTGCTGGACTTTCGGCAGCATCAGGTGTTCTTGAAGCATCAAGTGAAGCCGTACATACTGCTAGTCAGATAGCAGACGATAAGAATGCAACACCACCTACACAAAATCCTCAGGTTGCTCAGGCATCAATGGCTGGAAGTTTTGCGAATGTAAGAACTTCATAATTAAAATATTTCATGTATTATAAATGAACTTTAAAGAGATTACAAATCATTATCTAAAAGTAAAAAAACCTTTGATATGGATTGACAAGGACTGTGATTTTGCGAAAAATAACTTCCCAAGTACTATTACATTTGATAGAAATATCAAAAAAGATATTTTAGAATATGCATCAAAGATGGATAAAGGTAAATGTATTATAGATGCTGGAGGTCATATTGGAGATGGTGCTGTTGCTTTCGCTCATACTCTCAATGAAATAGGTAGAGGGGATATAGTTGTTTATGCGATTGAACCAGAAAAATATAAATGTGATTATATTGAAAAAATCAAAGAACTAAATACATTAGATAATCTTGTAATAATACAAACAGGTCTTACAGATAAAGATTGTTCATATAAAAAGAGACCATCTAAATCAATTAATACTGGGGCAACTGTTTTTTTAGAAGGAAATGATTTTAATTTTACTACATTGGATAATCTAAAAAAAGAAGGTAAAATAAATCATAGTGTAGGTATTATACATTATGATTTAGAAGGTATGGAACAAAAAGCGTTAGATGGGTCTTTGAATATATTAAAAACGGATAAACCATATCTATCAATTGAAAATCATAAAAGGGCAGGGGGTTTAAAGAATAAAACAGATAATGAAAATCTCTATGTTCTTCCTGATGAGTATAAATACAACAAATTGATAAATCAAAATCAAATATATATCTTTGACAAAGGATAATTTTTAATAATTAATTTTTTAATAATTTTTTTATATCAATACATTAATAAATGTCTGGATTCTTTGTTGCTGATAACAAAATACCTCTTAAGGAAAGTTATGTTGCGATCCCATCACAGAATGGGTTGTCATACAACGCCCAAAAATTAATTGAATTTTATATTCCTCCTAATATTGATGCCTTTAAACCTAAGAACTCTTACCTTCAGTTTGATGTTGAATTATCCCAAGATGAAAGCGGTGGTCTAAGTACTCGTCTTCAGTTAGATGAACTTATTGGTGGACAGGTTTTAATTGATACGATTAGGATTCACTCGGGGGACAAGACTGAATTATTGGAAGAAATCCGCCACTACCCAGTTCATGTAGCGACTAAGTATGCTTATCATTCTAATCCTTCCCTTAAAAATCTCCGTGCTATTAATGAAGGTGCTGGTATCTATACACCTGATTCACGTGGAACTGAAGGAACTACTAAATCTAATTTAGCAAATCATAAGTTTAGTCCATACTACAAGGGTAGCGTTGGAGCGACTGCTACTGCATTCACTAATGCTAATGCCTATGGTAAAACTAAATTGAAACTTCCACTTCACACTGGACTATTCCAAAATGACCGTGTTGTCCCTGTTGGATTGATGAATGGTCTATTTGTAACTATTCTTACTTCAGAAAATAAACGTGTATTCCGTCAGTTAGATTCCGTAAGTCTAAACCGTCGTCTTCCACTAAATCCTTTTTTCCATTCCATTGACAACAACACGGGAACTCCTGGAAAATGGGAGGTCGCATCAACCGCGTCAACGAATGTATTTTACATTAGTGCTGCCGAGAACAACCAATTTGAACCTGAAAATTTCCCTTTTGTTGTTGGTGAAACATTTAAGATGGCTAAATATGATGATAGTACTGACAATGCATTTACTCCTGTTGCTAAGATCTCCCAAATATCTGCGGTGGGAGCTGGTGTTAATAGACGTATTCAAGTCACTTTAACTGCTTCTTGTAATCCAGCAACGGAAATATTGACTGATGGCGGATATGCTATGTATTCTACTACGGTATCTTCTAATGCTACATATGCCCCATCATATGAAATCAGTAATGCTGAGTTAGTCTTAAACAAGATTGACATGGGGGCTCAGGCTCGAGCAGAAGCACAAAAAGATATGCGTGAAGGTAAAATGATGGTATACGATTTCCTAACAACCCAAGTATATAATTACTCTCAGTTAAAGGGTGATCGTGTTGCGAACATTGGAATTCCAGCAAATCATCAAAGGGCAAAATCCATCGTTTGTGTACCGACTGATGCAGGTGTAAGGTCTACATCAGACAGTATCACTTGTACTGGTACCTATGAAATCCATGGAGCACCTGATACTAAATTACTTTCAAGTCAATCAGGGATCGCTGGAATAAGTGATGAACTTACGGAATACTTCTTTTTCTATGACGGTCGTAATCAACCTTCATTGAATGTCAATACTACGAAGGTTTCAAGTAAGACCTCAATTGATGCAATCCATCTTCTTGAACTTGATAAAGCATTAGCTCAAGCCGATATGCCTGCTCTTCAAATGTCGCGATTTAATGAAAACTTTTGTATTGGTCGTGCCTTATCACTGAACAACGGTGTTTATGATATGCGTGGTAAGGATTGTAGACTGAATGTCTTGTACCAGAACCCTGCTGCTGATGGAGTTCCTGGATTTGATAAACTTTGGTGTAACTTTGTATATCACATACGTCGTATTAATATTCGTGCGGATAGTATCCAAGTAGAAGTATAAATCCTTTTTTTGAAAAATTATCATTTAAATAAATATATAATACTCTTATAAAAAATGAGTATCATATATTCCGAGGTTCAACCAAGTAATGTCAATAGTACCCAAAAGGTTTCCTACAAGAAGGGTAATCCAATTGTATCCTTTTTAATTGGAGCACAACCTCATATGTTAGACGCGGGAAGTGTTCGCATCAGTGGTAATATTCAATTCTTTAAAGATTCCGCTGGTGCATCAGCAACTACCGCCGATCAGTTGTCAATTGATGAAAAGTTGGCGATCTATTCTATCTTTGAAAAAGTAACTGTAACGTCCCAGCGTTCTCGTCAGGTAATAGAAACTGTAAATCATTACGGACGTTTTCTTTCCAGTTATGTTCCGTATGTTAATTCCAAGGCGGATAAGTTTTCCCACATGAATGAAATGACTTTATCTCTTCCTAATTATGAAGCACAGAAAAGGGAATTGGTAGATTTCCCTGCTACGTTTGTTGGGAACAGTTTTTGTATTGCGATCCCTACAGGCTTCCTTTCATCAGGAAACATGGTTCCTCTTTCGAATGAATCCCTTGGTGGTATAGAGATTTCCTTGAACCTTGCACCTGATTCACAGGTACTGTACGCACAGAACGGTGTTACTACTGGACTAGAAGATGCCTTCTATGAATTATCTAACCTTAGACTTCACAGTGAATTAGTTGTACCTGCTGATCCAAGAAGTATGCTTCCAAGTGAAGGTCAATTAACCTACAATGCTATCACGAGTTATTTTAACGTAATTAATTCTACGAACGCCGTTGTTAATTTTAATCTTGGAACTTCAAGAACTCTCGGCATATTTATGAATATGTGTCCTTCAAGATATTTGAATAACATTAAATTCAATTCATTTTCTACTACGACGCCCCTAAACAAGGACGGCTCACAGGCACCAATAAATCAAATCATTTTTACGAAAGCAGGAATGAGAATGCCTATTGCTTTCAATATTGATACGAATGTTAAAGAAAATGCTTCAATCGCAACGATTGATCCGCAGGTTGTAACATTTGCGAGAAGTGCTATTACTTCGGGGATCAATTTAAGATCAGAGATTTCCCCTGTTAATACCAACCGTGGATATCTTGGTGATACTACCCCACTCACGGCTGATGGCGGTCCCATGGAATGCATTGGAGTTCCGTTTGATACTACTGGAACTGGTGTAGGTGAAGACTTTTCTACTGCTCCTTTTGGTATTCAAATGGAAGTCGGTTTAACTACTGAGTCGCCGAATGCCCTTTTCCTGTTTGTTCATTCACGCCAGACTCTTGTATTTGGTCCCACAGGATTACAGGTAATTCAATAATTAGTCCTAATGAAAAATTTTTTTTTTAAATTATTTTTATATTTTCAAATATCAAAACATGTCTGCTATTCAAGAAACCGTATCTACTTCTGCTCCTAAAATGGACGCATCTAATGTTCCTGATCTTATCCGTGTTGGTGCTATTCAGACCAACATGTCTATGGACGTGACTAGTGATGTACTTGACCCAATTGTTAATAATCAGTCCAACTGTCGTTTCGTCTTGACTAACAAGGGATACTTACACGATGGATCGCGTATTACCTTATGCTGTAAAGGGAATGCTTCTACTCCCGAAGGTGCTTTCTTCCCACTTGGTGTCGGGGTACATTCCTTAATCAAAAGAGCAACTCTAAGAGTTGGTGGTAATACTATCTCTGAAACAGATGATTACAACCATCTCACTGCATATTCAAGTATTTTCCTTTCCAATGAAATTAACCAAGAACGCGAATCATTTATGTCGGCAAGAGCGATGGCTCACCAGTTCCGTTACAATGATACTGCTGGGGCACAATCCAATACTTCTGCCGACACCTATGGTGTTGGAAATATTAATGATTACAATGAAGGTAATTTAGAAGTCCCTGTTCAGCAGGACGTAAACAATGCTCCAGTATTTTCTGTGACGCTTGCTGAATTATTCCCTTTTATGCGAGGTCTTAATTTACCATTATTCGCCATGAAACAAGCTGTCACTATCGATCTTGTATGGGAAGATCAGGTAGGTGGTCGCGTATCTGTAAATGGTCTTAATACTGATATTGGATCTTCTATTGAAATGGATTTAACTGAAACCAAACTTGTTGCGGATCATATTTTCTATGATGGTGAAGTTATGTCACAGCAACTTGCTGCCTACAATTCTCGGGCAACTAATTTCGCATACAATGATTATCGCCTAACCAAAACCACTTTATCAACCGATGATGCTAAGAATTCTGTTCGTAATTTAGGTGGTGCTGGACGGATCGTTACAAAGGTAATCAGTATGATTAATGACGATAACCGCACTGAAAGATTTGTCTGTAATAAATATTCTGCTATTGCTCCCGAACGTGATTATACTACGGTGGGTAGCATGGCGAATGGTACTCTTGCGACTAATATTAGATACAATGATTTCTTTGTATTCCCGATTGATCTTAGCAACACGGCGGTCTTGTTTGACAAGATGAGTCGTGCTGAATATTCACTACCATTTGTAACACGTGAAGAATATGCTGCTGAAGGTAATGTCCTCACCGCGGATAAATTTGAAGAAAATGTACAGAATGCTTCCACTGGTGTTCTTGGAAACTTTTTCTTCCAAGCATACAAACTCCCATCTGGTCGTGTCAATGCACGCGGTCTTGAATTAACCACACAGATCTTTAAACTTCCTGATCTTGACGGAGATAACACCTACACCCAAAGAACATACATTGAAATAGCCAGAGTTGCTGTATTAGAAAATGGTTTCCTAACAGCAGGATTTGCTTAAATTATTTAATTTTAGGATAATTTTTTATATATTTATTTTTAATAGAATGTCACAACCAGTTCAAACCGAACCTTATGTGGATTTGAAAATTTTAGAATGTAGTAACAGATCATCAGTACAATTTGGATCAGGACATGATAAAAACAATGCATTATTCATGAATAAAGTGGATAATGGATTTATGTTAGAAGCAGGAGATAGAGTATCAGTTCATAGTGCTATAATATCAGAGATAGGGGCAGGTCAGGAGACCATAGAATTAAAAGGTAATTTTTTACAAACCATCTCATTAAATAATATTGTAAGATTTACTCCATATCATGAAAATCCAGATTTTTTGAATGATGGATATAAACAAGCACTAAGTACCGAAGACGCGGTGAATTATTTTACATTACAAACTGGAAGAACACTAAATGATAATAATGTCGCGATGACAATTCAATATTTAAAAACTGCTAACGGAGAAAATAGCTTTTCATTACCGAGAAGATTTGCCTACCAGAAGGCAGCTGCGTCAGAACTAGACAATTTTAGACCTTGGGTGAAGTTAGATAGTTTTGTTGAGGGAGCAACAAGATGTTGTCAAAGGAATGGTACAATAGTGGAAAGTGACTATCAGCGTGATAGAAATAAAGATAGTCAGTGGAATGCTACTTGGATAAATAACAGGGAAATGTTAAAGGTTCGTATGGACGGTACAAAGCATACAGTCTTTGTTCGCAATGGAACGACATGGTTTAATGCGAGTTCTACTAAACCAAGTGTTCCTTCTTTAGAGCGTTTTTGTAATGGGAATGGTAGTATAGATCCTGCTGTTTCAGAGTACATATTATATAGGGAAGAATTAGATGTATCAGTTCCTTCAGGAAGACGTAGTGCTGATTTTGTAGCAGAAACATTTTCAGATGGATTACAAAATGCGAGTAGTTTACAGCAATATTATAGTTATGAAACTGGGGATAATCCAAGTTCAAAGGCCTCTTACTTACAACAATCTGTTCTTGCTGCTACATATTCTACTGATACTTATAAAACATTCACGTGTGCTAATGGATCTACATTTTCACAGGATAATAATGCATCATGTCAAAAATTTGATTTTAATGGGACAGGTGATGCGGCTAAAGTAACACAGCAAAGATTGGATTGGATAAATTGTTATCAGTTTGTAGCATTTAAAAGACCTGAATTTGTGGAATCAGGCCGAAGCGATTGGGGAACACAATTATTTCATGGGGGTAATAGATATAATCAAATAACAAATGTAAATAGTGATGCTGTAGCAGATAAAGAAAAATTAAGAATAACATTGAATATAGATTACAACGCATCAAATCTTGAAAGGATTTCACGATGGATCAAAACACAGGAACTATACCCAGAATTTTGGGATTTTAGGAATGCAAGTAGTCCATATCATGATCGTATCAATACAGAAGTGGTATCAACACGAGCACTAACAACTAATACAGATACTCCTATTGCTGCGAATGTAATTCAAGTATTTGTCGTGATCCCTCCTGGATTAAGTTTAACTCCTGGTATTGGTAAAGCGACTACAAAAATAACTTTAACTAGTACATCACTAACACCTAATACTGTGAATGTAACTGGTATAGAAAATATAACTGGTGGGGTTTCATTACTACAGAACATAACAATAGATGGGGTCACAAATGCTATAATTCCCCAAGGAACAAGTTTAACATTTACAATCACAGATACATTGGTTGCACTCACTTCTGATAATTCAAGATTTTTACATATAGACATGATACAAGCATTTGATTTTTCAGATAAAGCTCTCACATCAACAAGAAAAGATTTTGGTAGTGATTTATATTATGATAGTGAAGATGCGTCCCAGTTGAATGTTAAATATAATACTAATTCTGCTCCAGTATTTTTTACGTATATCAAAGAACAAGAAAATACATTTTTTGAAGAACCCATGTATGAAGACCAAGATAAATTATTATCCTATGGAATGTTTTTAAAGAATGGGAACAATGTACAAGTTCTCGCAGATGGTATAGGTGGTGTTCCTGCCTTTTTTTATAATGATTCTGGATTTTTTATAGGAGGTACTACGGCGGTGTTAGAGGGTCAGTATAGTCAGGATAAATACCAAAGATTTATTGGATATGATCCTCATTTTACCGCCTATGGTAATAGTTGTCTTGGATTATATACTCCCTCAACGAACGTTGATTTACAAAATAATCTTCAAACTGGTTTCGAGAACCAGGACGAGAACGGTCCCATAGAAGCTGCAGGGGACATCATTGATCTTGGTAAAATAATCAATAAAATGTATTTAGGTGCTCCATCACCTAAATTATCATATGATAATGTAAAGGATAGATTTGCCTTCACTGATTTTTATACTTCCGAATATTTAGGAAATGATGGTGCTGCTGGACAAGCAAAGTATGATGCTAATACAGGTAGTCAGGCACTTGTGTATAGAATAAATAAAAGATTAAGAAGGCAAAATTTTTGTCCTGGAATGCAACCGTATACTGATAAGCTCGGCATCACCGCGAACGGTCCCGCAGGCACCACCACAACGGCGGTTGAGATTGATCTTGATAATGTGAATATATTTCCTATGTCAATTATTGATTCACATTCAGGAATAGCAGTAGAATCATTTAATATTCCTGAAAGTCAATGGAATGATTCTTTGATGGGTATATTAGGATTTACATACGAACAATTCAATTCATCTGTCACCCCCCAAAACACGATGCAAAAAAGAGTAAATACAGGTAATATGACTAAATTAAATAAACTAACAACATCTGCGATTATAAAAGCAGAAGATACATTATTTTATCATCAAAATATATTTGGGTATACTCTATATCAACCAAATGTACTGACGGCACAATATCACCGAAAGTCGGCACCCTCAGGCAGAGCATATAATACTCCTATTGTAGTTGATAGTGGTAGTCTTAGTGTTGTTGCGGACGGCGGTCCCCCAAGACAAATGTTAAATCCATTTTATACTATAAGGTCTGATTTAATAGATGATGCTGAGTATATGGGTGGTAAAGATAGTGGTGAAAGATTACCTGTCATGGCTCACGTTATGAAAAGTACTGAATCAGGTGATTTTTTTAACTCAGGTCAAAGTGATTTAGTATTTACTGTTACACGTAATAAACCATTATCAAGTATCACAACTACTATAACTGATCCCGATGGATCATTCGCAAATGTAAATGATAATAGTGCAGTCATTTACAAAATAGAAAAAAATAAAGCATTACCTGTGAATTTAATTCAAAGTTTATTTGGATCAAAATAAAAAATTAAAATATTATCCTAAAATATAATGGAAAAGAAGTTCAGTGATATTTACCTTAAAAAAAAATGGGGAAGACGTGCAACTGGCGAAGGTAGTTCAGGTTCAGGATCTAACGGTGTTACACCTGATACAAAATTCCATATAGCAGAATTGATGCGACATATTCATGAAACAGGTAGTAAGTATATATGTGATGTAGGTTGTGGGGATTGGGAATTCTCTAAGACTATTGATTGGACAGGGCTTGATTATACTGGGATCGATATAGTAGAGAGTGTCATTAAAAACAATAGACAATATGAAAAGGAAAATATTAAATTTCAACATGGAGATGCAGGGCAGATCCCAATGGGGTATGATTTTGTAATTTTAAAAGATGTTATACAGCATTGGACTGATAAGCAAATTATAGATATTTTACCTGACATAGTAAAACAAAATAGATATGTATATTTAGTGAATGGATATAAGTTTGGTCGCGACAAGACAAAAAATAATTGGACTGTACGTGAATTAGATAAGGTATATCATTATCACCCAGTAGATGTATTTAAAGAACCTATTTTTGGATTATCATTGGACGTAATAAGTATAGAGCACCGAAGATGTAAAGAATTTATTTTAATTAGAAATAAAAATCTTGTTAAAGATAAAGATGAAAGAAATTGATGTATTGATGAAAATATCTGCTTGTATTCAATTACAACAGGAAATGCAAGAAGAACTTGAAGCATTTTATGAAGAAGTATCAGAAAATGGTATCTCTGCTGGAGAACCAAGAAAAGTAAGTATATGTTCACAAATAAAGGATAATTTTTTGTATTTTATAAATAAAAAATGTAAACTATTATAAATGGAAAATATTTACGTGGAAGATGTAAAAGAGATAATTAAAGTGTTAAAGGATAATGATAAAAAAGATTTAGTCACTAAATTACAAATACATTTTGAAGAATTACTTGACGATGATTACAAGCCTCCTGTGTGGGTAAAAAGCGATAAATATAGTGATAGTGAGGGTTCAGCGGAAGAAGAAGATTTAGGATATACTACAGAAGATGAGCAAGGTTTTTTATCATTGGCGTGATTTTTTACGAGGACATATAAGTGTAACATCATCTTCTTCTATTTGATTTAATCTAATAAGAGCAAGTAGGCTCATATTGAATGCATGGTGTTCGTCTCGATCAATTCTTTCTTTTTTAATTTTCTTTTTAAAGACTGTATTACAAAACGCTCTGGCGTACATAATTAAATCTTTTATATTGATATCTTTTTTTAAAGACTGTAAAATAAATCTATTTGTAGCATCTTCATAGTCTTTTACTTTCTTGTTTCCTAGAGGTAAGGAAGATATAAGTAAATCATTCCAGTAGGTACATATAGTTCCATCTTTTCCTTGTATTATCATTTTTATATGATTAGATTAGATAAATAAGTTTCAAATTTAGGATAATTTTAGAGTTAAAAAAAAGTAATATAGAAAAGTGTGTAGTGAAAAAAATATATAAATCACAAAAATCAAAAAGATTTAAAAAATGTAAAAATTATCCTTTTTTTATT
>Ga0181412_1000641_pt1 | contig 14595 bp, 10 predicted proteins | sample 35SPOviralmetaG_FD_130113 | JGI IMG/M metagenome (GOLD analysis project Ga0181412, IMG submission 130113) | Marine viral communities from the oligotrophic San Pedro Time Series (SPOT) site, San Pedro Channel, CA, USA - 35 SPOT_SRF_2012-08-15 | ecosystem: Environmental > Aquatic > Marine > Strait... | reverse complement strand
TAACTTCTAATTATTTTATATTATGGCATTATCAGCAGTAGGCGCACAGGGGTACTCTAACAGTACCGCTTCAAACGCCGAAAACTTCATTGAAAAATCATACGTTGCAGCTTTCCGCGAAGGTTTTGAACAAGCGTTCCAACAAAGCGAATCAAGGCTCCAACCGTATTTCGAACAAGAATCACAAAACGAAGAGTATCAGTACTTCGATCGTATCGGCACAGCAGCTGACATGACAACAGATACATCTCGTTTTGGAACCAATCCAAACTCAGAAATTGATCACGACAGACGTCGTCTTGGTTTAGTGGATTACGAACTAGGTAAGTACATTGATGAAAAAGACCTAAAACGTGTTATCACTGATCCAATGAACGCTTACACGCAAGCACTACTTGCTTCTGGTAAGCGTAAGATTGATGACATCATCATTGACAAGTTCTTCGGAACAGCCGTTACAGGTAAGTCAGGTGGAACAAATGTCACCTTTACATCTAACGCTGAAGACGCAACAACTGTTAAGGTTGGTGCTCTATCAGCTGGTAACATTGTAACAGGTGGTAAGTACGTAAAAGATACAGGGAATACCGAAGGTTTCTCTGTTGGTGCTAACTACACAAATGGTGCAGCAGGCGCGTCTGGACTTACAGTTGACAAGTTGTTGGCTGCAAGATCTACAATGCTACGTCTGCACGCTATCGACCAAGATGAGGTTGTTAATTGTTTCATCGGTGCTAAGCAGTTTGAAGACCTACTCCAAGAAGATAAGGTTATCAATTCTGACTTTGCAGTGCGTAAGTCACTAGCCGAAGGTAACATCACTACATTCATGGGCTTCCGCTTCATCCACACAGAGCGTCTACCATTGTTCGATGGAACAAATGATGACGAGCGTCGTGTTATTGTTGCAACGTCCAAAGCACTTAAGATGTCTGTTGGTACAGGTCTTAAGGGTGATATGTGGCGTGATCCCTCCAAGAAGAACATCCCATACATTTACTTCAAGCTTTGCGCTGATGCTTCTCGTATGTGGGGTGAGGTCGCTGGAGAAATCCGTTGCTCTGAAGCATAATTCAATTCGTAGCCTCCCCTGTAAATTCGGGGGGGGCTACTCCTTTTTTTAAATGCCAATTACGCCCACAAAGCTAAACATCATGAATGCTGCTCTGCGCAAAGTAGGCAGTTATTTTTTGGATTCAACCGACACGACAAGCACTACTTATCTGATTGCTAATCAAGCATATTCAGATGCAATTTTAGAAATATTTTCTGAGCATAGGTTCCACTACAATACAAAAAAAGTTACGCTAACAGCGACTAACGCAGCTGTACTTACCGATAGACCACATCAATACGAATTTCAGTTACCGTCAGATTTTAACACTCTGTACAGTTTAGAACATCCAACACAGTTCTACAAGATTGCCGACTATGCAATAGAGCAGGATAAGGTGTATTTAGATGAGCCAAGCATTAACATTTACTACACATTTATACCAGATTTAGCGCAGTCTGCTGTGGCTTTACCACCTTTCTTAAATCGTCTTATTGTTATGCATATAGCCCAAGCGTTAAGTATTGAGTTGTCTGGTTCTGAGTCTCGTCACGAAATATTGTTTCAACAATATGTTGTTGCACTTCGTCGTGCGCGCGTGTTATCTGCTAGACAGGGCGCACCACAGTCGCCAATGGACGACTCAACATCTAGAATATTAGGTACGCAACGGACATATGGCAAGATACAGTAATGTTACAACTAATTTTTCTGGTGGTTTAATCACTGACAACTTAGCAGGTAGAAAGGATATTGAACGGGTTTCAAATTCGTGTCGTAAACTTTCAAATTTTTTCCCATCATTACAAGGACCGACAACTTATCGTCAAGGCTTTCAGTTGTCTTATGTTGATGCTACCGAAACTGACACAGAATTTAGGCAGGTTCATTTGACCATAGGTAAAGACGAGTCTTATAGGCTTGTGTTTACTAATCAAAAACTTCGTGTATTTGATATTAATGGTGTGCTTAAATATACTTGGGTTACACCTTATATAGCCACCCAATTAAATGACTTACGCTTTAGTTCTGAGACAAGTATTATTTATATTTGTCATCCAAACCATAGACCTAGAAAGTTTGAGGTTATTGGGACAACTTCTTACTTTAATGAAATAAGTACATATATTGAGCCTTTTTTGCAAGAAGAAGAGACGGATACAAAAATTGATATAACTAAGGGTGAAGAGGTTGCAAAAGTAGAAAGCACTAATTCAGATTTTCAGAATATATACGACGACTATAGCAAGCTTACCGCTAAGAGTATTGGGGCTGCAAATTCAAGCAGAACAGCGGGAACGTATTCTGGCGTTGCTAATTCTGGCGTTGCTAGCACGTCATCTGGCTCAGGAACAGGTGCAACTTTTAATGTTGTTGTTGACGGTAATGGTGCTGCTACAGTAATTGCTGTTGCTAATGGTAGCGGTTATGTTGTAGATGAAGTAATTACTATTGCGGACTCTGTGCTGGGTAATGGCGGCGCTCCTAATTTAACTTTTAATGTAGCGTCCTTACCTAATTCTTTTAGTAAAGTTTGGTATGTTGAGTATCAAGTAAATGACATTTGGTTGCTTGGAGCAGTTATTGATTCTTCGACTAATTACCCAACAGTGGTAGGACCAACTTCAAACGTAGTGTATGTAGACCAAGTTGATTTTGTTACTGAGTTAAATGATCCTTCAGCAAAGTTTTATTTAGCAGACAACCACATAACTACTGCAGCCAGTTCTGACAGTAAAAAGTTGATAAAAGACGGTGTACCACACGGTGAATTACATCTGAGAACAGATACTGATGTATTTGATTCGTCGCAGATTGGCACATGGATACGTGTTTCTGCAGAAAGTTCGTCGTCAGACGTAATAGTTGACAGTAGTAGCTCAATGACTCGTTGGGTAAAAATTGCTAGTTATGAAGGAACTGAAGCACACCCTGTTGATTTTGAACGAGGTGAAATTGCTACTAATGCTAGTGCTTTTTACGAGTATGGCTCTGTATATAAATCTTTTGGTGAGGCTTCGTTTGATGTATTGACAAGCGCTAACGCTAGCTCTACTTCTACAGTTGCATCAATTCTCCCTGCTGGTCAAAGAACTTTTGTTTGGAGTGGCGGTACGTTTACTGTAGCTACGAATGGCACTACTGTTGATGACGTAGTTGGTAATCTTTCAACAGCAATAGAAGTAGATGTACATAAAGTAGATACCACTGCATCTGATGTTCACTCTGCAACATTTAATGGTGCTTCTGCTAATCTTATTCAGCCATCAGGTGCTATTAGTGTATCTGAGATTGCTAATGATGTTTCTGTTGTTGCCACTAGTGGTATATTTACATCAGCTACAGCTCTTAATCGGCATCTTAGAGGAGTTATGCCATCGGGCGTTGTTCATATGCAGATTGTAGCAAGAACATCTGATACTGAAGTTCGTGCTAGATTAAAAAATCCAGTACCAAGAAATGCTGTTACGGGACTGTTTGAAAACGGTGGTAGATTTACTACGTTTAGTTTGGGTGCTTGGTATACTAATAATTATCCAGCAGATGTTGTCTTTTTTGAACGTCGCCGTGTATATGGCGGTACACCTTCACATCCAAATTATGTATTTTTTAGTCAGTTAGATGATGAAACTTCATTTGCGCCGTCAGAGGATGATAAGACTGTTTTAGATACGAATGGTATATCGTATCCGTTGTCAAACGTAAACTCTTCTGTTCGTTGGATGATTGCGGCAAAAGATTTAATTATCGGTACTACAAGAGGCATATTCTCTATGTCCGTTAATGAGTACGAAGCAGCTGTTAGTCCAAAGACTATTCGTTTTGAACTGGCTGATGAAATTAACTGTAAGGATGAAGCCTATATGGTAGGTACATCTATATTTTTTCCGAATGAGTCAGCTACTCAGCTATTAGAATATAGATACGACGGGTCGATACAACGAAGTAACGCAAATGATGTTTCAAAATTTATATTTCCAATACTAACAACAGACACAATTAAAAGAATTGCAGTACAGGAAACGCCTCAGCCAAGAATTTGGGTTTTAACTAATTCAGGTATTCTTTATTGCCTAACATATCAGCGACAGGAGGATTACTATGCTTGGTCTAAGATAGTTGTAGCAGGTCAAACTCCTGTGCTAGATTTAGTTGTTTTGCGTGAGACATATAGCTCGGGCTTAGACCAAGTTTACATTATGGTTAATAGGTTTGGCTTTGTTCAGCACGAAGTTTTGTCGTCTCTTGCTGATACTAATGGTGTACCGTCAGTTAACTACTCCAAGACAGAGGATGAACCAACACTTTATTTAGATAGTTCTGAGACTGGTGTTTCGGGTAAAGGCACACAGGATTATAATGAACAAACAAAAATATTTACTATAACACCCACGAATACAGCGGTATTTGCGAACGGGCGCAATGTAGATGTAATTGTAGGCGCGGTGTACGTGGGTAATTATCCAATTGTAAATGGTAAAATAGAAGTAAAGATGTTATTGGGAACTGCTGAACGTTGGGTTATTGGTTTAAAATACTCAGGCGAAGTAGAACCGATGTATCCAACATGGGACGGCTCAAACAAGCCCGCATATGGTTCAAGTAACGCACGTATAATATCTTCAAAAGCTTATTTAATTGATTCCTCGACTTACAGTGTCGGTATTGATACGTCATTAGAAGAAATTAAACTTGATGGTCATGTATCAACAAACGACAGAGTGGTTGCTAATGCAGCAGACTATATAGCAGTTTTGAAAGATTCTTCGACTGCTGTTTTAGAAACTAACAGTGGAGAAGTAATAAATGCGCTTGTTGCCTATGTAGCACCACAACAAGTTTACTTTACAGGGTTTGACAGAGAAAAACCACTTAGAGGTGCTTATTTTGGGGTTGATAAAACTATAAAAATAGAGCAGGGTGAACCGTATCCTCTTACTGTCGGGGCACTTGTAACAAAAACAGATTTAAACTAAAATGGCACAAGCAGTACCTTTTATCATAGCAGCAACAACCGCAGCATCTGTGACGGTTGGATATATGGCGTCACGCCAAGAAGCTAAGGCATTGGAGGCTAACGCAAAAGCTGTTGAAGAGCAAGGTAAGTATAATGCAGCTATTGAGCGCAACAATGCTCAAGGTCAAAAGCAACAACAAGATTATGAACGCGCGGTTGTTTTAGCAAATCGACAAAGAGCGCAAGAAGAAGCTGACCGAGAAGCGATGCGCTTTGAAAGAAAAACACGGCAAGAGCTTGCAGGCTTTGATGTTAAGTTTGGGTATGGTGGAACATTTAACAGTTACATGGATTCATTAGAAAATGACGCGTATGAGCAACAAATCGCTGTATCTTCTCAAATTTCAGATGAAAGTTTATCAGCATACATGCAGGCAAATGAGCATACTCGTATGGGCAAGCTTTATAGTCAGCGTGGTGAGATAAACGCGCGTAATATACTGTTTGGTGCTCAAAATCAATCTATGAACTTAAAGAATCAAGCAAGAGCTACAAAAACTGCGGGTATTGCAAACGCATTTGGCGGAATTGCTGGTGGTGTTGCTGGTACGTCTTCAGCTTTACAGGCTAACAAAACAGCAAACATTAAATCATTTGGATTTAGTTAAAAATGGCAATTAAAGTAAAAACAGGTTTAGTAGAACAACAAAAAGCAGACGCATCTGTTTTTGGGTATCAGCAGACATTTACATCACCCCTACGTGCTGTTTCTAGCGCCCTTAAGGAGACTGCAGAGGCAGCAGGGTCAATAGGCGGTGGAATGGCTCGTGAACGAATAAGAAAGCAGGAAGAGCAAGCTAAGGCAGAAGCACAGCGCCAACGTGATACAGACGCAGTAGCTCGCAAACAGGCGGCTGTTGATAAAGCTACAGCAAATACAGCATCTAGCCAATACGGTATGGGGCTAGCCTCTAGTATAGCAGCAGTTGAAGATGCGTATGCACTTCAAGACGATAAAGCAATTGCTGCAGCAGAAGCAGAGTTGTCTTCTTATGACCCGTCCGCTGCAAACTTTACATTAGATAACTATACTAAAATAAAGGTATCTGATTCTACTTATTATGCGATGAACGGTCAAAATGACGAAGCCGCTGAAAAGTATCATGTAGCAAGACTTAAGCTTCGTTCCTTAAGACCACACTACCAACTAGATGATATTTTGAAGACATCTCGGAGTGACGCAAGTAACACGCTACACACAACACTTCAGAGCCACCTTAATCAAACAATGAAACCAGATGCGTTTGACGGTGCATTAATGGCTATTGTGGCACTAGGTAACCACGAAGGATTAGACGCTTTGTCGGCTGAGGATGCAAGAACTGCATATATGGGTGAAGCCAGTGGTATGGTTGCTCAACTTTTTATACACAACCTTAAAAACTCTAGGAGCGTTGCTGATGTTGAGTATTACTCATCAAAGGGTGTTGAACAGTATGGCGAGCTTCTTGAGTTTGTTAATGAAACTGACCGAAAGTCAATTATTGCCGCAGCTGAGAAAAGAGTTGAGGAGTTAGAAAAGGACGGTGATGCAGAACAGCGTGCTAACTATAAAGCGCAAGTAGATCAAACAGCAACTACATTTTTAAACACGCTATCTCAGCAGACAGATATTGAAGGAATGGTTTTAGCAGCGTCGAATACATACGAAGCTTTACTGGGTGTTGAGGAAAAGTTTATTGAAGGCTCAGACTTAAAGAAGTTAAACTCGGTAAAAACGTTAGTTAATTTTTTCGCACCAACACGGATCCAAAATGAAAAAGGCGAAGACGTAGTAACCAGCCCCTTCAGACAGGGGTTAATAACTGCGTTAACTGTTGCAAAGACAAAAGGCACAATGCCCATCTATTTGTTAGACGAAGAAATGCTTGCAAATGTGAGACTAGAAGATTCAGGTAAGCTACGACAGTACGTAGGTACGATGGCGTCAAAGATACACAAAGGGCTGCAGAACGGAGATACGCGTAATTTAGAGTTGTTAACACCAGATGTTACAGAGCAGGCAAAGTTGTTAAAAGACTTAGGCTATGAAGACATACCATTGTATAAGGGAACTAATATCCCATATGGTGAAGGACATATGCAGGCAATTTTAAGCACTAACACCCCAGCTGCAGTGGCTCATCGCGGTGAAAACATGATTAAAGACCCAAGCTCAACAGCAGCTGAAAGGGCACAAGGCTTAAATTATCAGTTTGCTGCTATGGCTTCAAATCCCAAAGAAGCTGAAAAAATTACAAAAGCAATGTTAGCTTTAACAGAGTCGTCTAGTAGGTTTGATAAGACGCAGCACACGCCAATTGTTCAGCTGTTTCTTAACGGTGCTGCTGGTGAAGCGAGTACAACATCTGTGATGACAAGTAGCGAAGCATACAACAACTATAAAGTAGCTTTGCAAACTGGTGATGCAGAGACAGCTGATGCGTATTTAGAGTTATTTCAAGGCTTGGTTGTTAGTGTAGCAGACGCCCACGCCGATGATTTAATGGGTATTAAAAAATCTGGGGTTTTATCAGCAGAAAACTTTCTTAATATAATGGGAGGTGAGTCTCGAGTAATGAACTCGAAGATAATGAAAACATTCTTTGATAAAGAGCGTGAGTTATTAATAGAGCGAGTAGGCATAACTAGAATAGCAGATAACGACACTAAAGTTACACTGCTGCCGTCAATGATTGGTGCAGTTGATTTAGAGTTTCGTAAGCCAATGAACGTTTTATTAGAATCATTTCTTAGCGCAAACGTACCATTTACAGACTTCCCCTTGCTTCTTGGTTTTGGACCCGACCAAGCAGAATCTTTTAGCCGCACAACTTACTCAAATCGACAAGCTATAGGGGCTATGCTTAAAGATGGTAATTATTCTGTATTACCAGAAACAGCAACCAACCGTACAGCTGAGATTTACGCGATAGAAATAGCGCAAAACGGTAACTTAGATTTTAAGCCAGAGATGATAAAAAACATTAAAAAGTTTCCAGCTGGTTTTAGAGACATGGTTGAAGAGTTTGAGTTAGCAACTAAACTTTCCGACGAAGAACGTGCAGAAATTTTACAAGAAGGTAAGGTTTATGTTGGCGGTGCTACTTACCCGTTGCTTGACTATAGCGCAAAATCGTTTATTAATAACGAAATTGGGATTGCTGTAAGATATTACGACCGATTAACGGGGCGCTATGAACACTTAGTTGATTTAGACAATAACGAAGTTGTGATTACAAACTCAGCAGCAGCTAATAGACTTCAAGCAGAGGGCGGTTGGGTTCCAAATACACTTGCAGAAAGTTTTGTTAGGACAGTTAGCGAGACAACACCAATTATTAGCGCCCCCACAGTTAAAACCTTTTAATGTTTTCATCTCCAAGTAGTCATACTCCGTCTGTGCCCACCAACATGGGTGATCGTGTTAGTTTAACAGGTCGAAAAGAGTCTTTTGATGCCTCATTAAAAGAGGGCTTTAACACTGCAACTGCGTACGTCTCTAACCCAGTTATGAAGTGGTATGCAGGGACACAGGACAAAAAAAATGGGCTGGGTCCTGTTACCGAGGAAGATGTTGAGGAGTATCGTAGTTATGGATTACCTAATTTAAATTACATCAAAGGTGAAACTCCAACTCAATTACACTTGCGATCAGAGGCACAGCTTGCTCAACAGATACGGCATCAGTCAATAAATCAAAAGTATCCAATTACAAATACAATAGGGCAGTTGGCTCCTCAAGTGTTGGACCCTGCAAATGTTGTACCGTTTGGTAGGGTAGCAACTGGTGTGCAAGATCTTGCAAAAGTAAACAAACTTAACACAGCTATACTGCAGGGAAACAAGTATGCTGCTGCAGCGCGTTCGGTAAAGGATTACACAGTTGAGGCTCTTGTAGCCAACACAGCCGTATCGCCTTTTCATTATTTTAATATGAACTATCAGGGCGTAGACTATGACTCCTCAGATGTTGCGCTTGACATCTTAATGGGTACAGGGGTTGGAGCTGGATTCTTTGCTCCTATTGGAGCCTACAGAAATTTTAGACGTGCTGGCAGTAACTTGAACAAAAGGCAGATGTTTGAAGACATGAACCAGTTTTTTCAGACGGGGGATTACACTAAAGCTGCTAATGTTTTGTATGAAGGCAGCCCTGATTTTCGTAAGAAAATTAAGAGAACAGGCGAGTTTACAGAACTAGTAAATACATCAATACAAACAGACGGTGTTATTGATTTTACAAATTTAGACGCAAGTCAGATAAAAACTCTTCGCGGTGTTGTAGATTACTTCCACGCAGAGGGGCTACAAGCATCGTTAACAAATGCTTTATCAAAACAGTTAGTTGCAGAACTAGAAGCTGATCCAGATGTAGGTATTAATGAGTTTGCATATAACCAACGCACACGTTTTGCGGATATACTTGTAGCCGTACAAGACCGCGATATTAGTAGATTAAGCGAAGCAGACCAAAAGATTGCAAGGTCGGTTATTGATGATTCGGCTGGTGTAAATCTTGATGAAGATGATGGTATGTTACCTACAGGTAAGAAACCAACAATACGTTTTGACACAGATAACTTAGGGTCTTTAGCCGAAGCACATAAACGTGCAGGTAACATCCTAAGAATTATAAAAGAAAATAAAGCAACTGGTGTGCAAGATCTTGTTGATCGAGGTATTATAAATGAACAGCAAAAAACAGCTGCTTTAACAGCTTTTAATAAAGCATACGAGAAAGCTTACGCTAGAGAGATTGGCGTAGCAAACTCTGTTATTAACAACATTTTTGGGCGTCAGTTTAACTTTGACAGAATGCCAAAAGGAAAACGTGGCGTTAAAGCAACTGGCAATATTGTTGGCGGTCGTGCATATGCGGAGACAGACAAAATTTTAATAAACAGAGCTGAGGTTATTCTAGGGATGGGTAAATCCCCATTTGCATTAATGTTGCATGAAGCCACGCATGTTTTAAGAGTTCAATCACCTGAGATGTATTCAGAGCTACAGGCAGCAATTAGCAAGCACCCAGACTTTGAAGCTGAGATACGAAAATACAAGGGGCATTACAGCAAAAATTTAATAGATGCTGAGATACCATCTGTTACGCTTGAGTGGGCTATAACTCAACCAGCGTTTTGGGTTGAACTAAATAAAGCAAATAAACCGTTGTTTAAACAGTTTTCAGAAGCAATTGTTGAAATGCTAAAGCGGGCTAAAGAGTTGTTTAGTAAGTCAAAGCTTAACACAGAGTTTTTAAACGACGTAGATAAGCTATTGGTAGACATGACACCAGCTGAGTTTGCTACACAATTAGGAGCAATTATTAATAGTGGGCGTGGCAAGAATCTACCGTTTGATCAGATACTCAGTGCAACTCAGAGTATTAACAAGAATATTAAAAATCTTGTTTACTCAGAGTCTATTGATGTTAAGCCAAAGACTGAAGCTGACCGTGTAATAGAGGATTACAAGCCAGAGTCAACGGTGACTGGACAAAACGCTAAGTTGCGAGAGCAGCGCAGACAGGCGTTTAACCGCTTGGCAGCTACAACATTGCCAAATGTACGTGGAGAGAATGTACAGCGCTTTGTTGAAACACTGACTAACTACATTGACGAGTTAGCCGAAGAGGTTGATCCAGACGCACAGGAGTTTATTAGCTTTGACGAGTACAAAGCTCGTATCCGCGAGTTTACAAGCGAGATTATAGACGAAGATTTAACACGGGAAGATATATTATCTAGCGCAGATTACACCGAGCTTTACGACAATCTTCGTCTGTACTCGATGAGTCTTGTTAATGACAAGTCGTTGCTTCGTAATAACGATCTGTATCGTAGAGTAATTCGTGGTACAAAAGACTTAGAACAGGCATCAGCCCAGTACCGTTCAGCCAAGAACAGCATCGTTAAGGAATACTACGAAAACAAAGCACAGTCTATTGTTGGTAACGCAATGAAGCGGGCAGCTGTTGAGTCAAGGCTTCGTAACTTTAAGACAGACGCTCAAAGACTTGCGTATTTGCGTACACTGCTAGACGGTCAGGAGCGCAAGAACATGCCTCGTATTGCAGGGCTTGAGAACGAGATGACAGCAAACTCTCAAAATGCTGCAGTACCTATTTTAGATGTGTTATATAAACATGGGTTAGACGAGCTGTTTATGCCCGATAATAGCTTTGGTGTTTTTCGTGCTGATCGTAAAGATCCAAAATGGCACATGTTTGGAAAGAACCGCAAAGACAGGTCAAAAGCTTTCCACGACGAGTTACACAAGGCGTTGCTAGCACGTAAACTCCCAGAAGCTTGGGAAAAAGTACCCGCGTTAAAAGAGATGTTTGACGTTTTGATGGCAACAGAAGTTCGGTTGTTAGACGAGTTAAATGCTGCAGGGTTAGACATTAAAATGTTGTCTGACTTTGGTGGTGTGTCCCAAAAATGGGATGGTAACATCATCCATACAATGGGATACCAGCAATTTAAAACTCGTATGCTAGAGGTTATGGATATAGAGGCTACGTCTGACACACACGCAGGCGTCTTGTTTATTGACGGCAAAGAAGAGATATTTACAGTTGATGCATTTTTAAAGCAGTGGTATGACACATTAGACCCGAATAGAAAAGTTGATTCGGATGTTCAAGTATTTGATCTAGAAGAATCTTTTGGTGGTCGCATGGTTCGTATTAAGCCAGAACATGCAACAGATGTAATGCTTGAGTTTAGTGGCTATGACAACATTGGCTATCTAATGCTTCAGCAAATACAGCGTCGTTCGGCTTTAGCTACGATGGCAGCTTTTGCTGGTACAAAGCCCAATGAGATGCTTACTGGTTTGCTTGAAGGACTAAGTACAGGACGTGGCGCAAACGCGTTTAACGCTAAGTCATATAAGGCAACAGTGGATTCTCTTACTGGAATACTAGACAACCCAGTAGATTCTACATTAGCTACGTTTGAGAACAAGTTTAAGCAGTTAAGTAATATACTATTTCTGTCTGGTTCTGGTATATCGTCGTTAACAGACATACCAATGGTTGCGTCAACCCTAGAGGTTATGGGTGTACGTTTTGGTGAGACAAATAAGTTATTCTTAGAAGCTTACGGCGATGCAATGAAACGTCGTTTTGGCGATGACCCAGACGGTATGCGAGAGTTTTTGTTGGGTCAGGGTGCAGGTTTTGACGCAATTAATAATCAAGTTATTAGAAGGCTTTCGGACACATCAACCAACGTGGGTAAAATGGACAAGCTTCATAACCTATTATTTAAGATAAATGGTCTAAACGCATTGACCACTGCGCACCAAGAATTGTTTGTAGACGTGTTAACGCAGGGTATTGCTCGTGAATTTGGTAAGCCAACAATGAGCAGTCAGTTGCGAGCCAATCTTTTAAACTTTGGTTTTGAGGCAGGGGATATTGATAAACTACGTAAATCAGTAACAAAGTCACCTGACGGTACTTTTCGTTTAGTGCCTACAGGGGTTAGAGATGCAGCGTTGGCTAAGAAATATCGCCAGTATATTACTAAATACATGCGTCAAGCCGTCTTTATGCCAGATGCTGGAACAAATGCTCAAATGACCCTTGGCTTCAGAAAAGGCACATTTGAGGGGACTTTGGCTCGTATTGCTACTCAGTATCAACCGTTTATGGTTGGGATGACCAAGTTACTATACCGTCGTTTTATGAATGGCGACTTTGGAAAAGGTGACTCTGCAATGGCTTACAAGGTGGCTCATTTAGTATCTTATGTTGGAGGAGCATTAGCTTTTGGCTATATTGCAACGGTGCTTAAAGACCTAGCTAGAGGCGAAAAACCTATGTCGTTACTAGAAATGCGCCCGTATCAGTGGTCCCGCGTTATACAACAGTCTGGTATTCTTGGAGTTCTAGAAGTGCCTTTGGATATTAAAGACTATGGTGTTATGGAAGCATTATCTCCCCTACCATCTACAATTTTTGGGTTGGGTGTTGATTTAAGTAGTGGCGACGCTAAAGGCGCATTAGACAATGCACAAGCACTTACAGGGGAAAATATTTACGGACCACCTCAATGGCTCCACGGAATGATTGGTGAGGTTATGACTGAGTATCTTAATGAAATACAACAAGATATGCTTGACGAGGCAGCGCAGTCAGATTAAAACAACAGGATGGTTAATCAATAAAATGGAAGAACATATTGTAGCACAAGGGCAAATTTGGGGTTTAGTTTTACTTGCAGAGTTAACAGCTTTTAACATGGCAGATATTGGCATGTTTGCACAAGCTTTTGCATATGTATGTGGCGGTATTGCATCTATTGCTACCGCTTATTATTATATAGTTAAGAAAAAATGACACCAGAATTAATAGCAATGCTCGGAGGCGGGATTAGTGGTTTTGTAATGAAACTTATTGGTGCACAGATGCAGAGTCAGGCTCGTCAGTTTGAGCGCATGATTACGTCCCAGCAAGCGGCGGATGCTTCAGCAGATGCTGCTGCAAAACGTGATAGTGGTGCTATAGTTCGTAGGTTTCTAGTAGTGTCTACTGTATTTGCTATTGTAGTAGCCCCATTTGTATTTGCTTGGACTGACGTAGGTGTAAGTGTAGCTAGGGAAACAAACGGTTTTCTAGGGTTTTTTAAAACCGTAAAATGGGAAACTGTTCAAGGCTTTGTAATTCTTCCTGAAATTAGACAAACTGCTCTTGCTATTGTAGGTTTTTATTTTGGGTCCTCTCAGATTAAATGAATGAATTCTTGCAAATTATATCATCGTTAACACCTGTATTAATTGGAATTATTACGTTAATTATTGTTTTATCTAGGATGCACTACAATATTGAATCCCTTGCAGAAAAAGTAAAAGTTTTATTTGATTTTCACAACAAAAGAAAGAAATAACATGCCATACGGAAAAGGAACATACGGAAGTAAGGTTGGAAGACCCGCTAAGAAAAAAGTTAAAGCCAACATTAAGAAAAAAAAGTAATGCCAAAGGACGCATGTTATCGTAAAGTAAAAGCAAGGTATAAGGTTTTCCCTTCTGCCTATGCTTCTGGGGCTATTGCAAAGTGTCGAAAAGTAGGAGCAAGTAGTTGGGGTAACAAAGCAAAGAAGAAAAAGTGAATGGCAGTAAGAAAGACAGCAAAGGGTGCGGCGCTTCGGAGATGGTTCAAAGAGGACTGGAAAGATGTTCGCTCAGGGAAAGCTTGCGGACGACAAAAGGGCGAAAAGCGCGGAACGCCATATTGCAGACCATCGAAGCGTGTGAGTTCAAAGACACCTGCCACATCGGGGGAGATAACCGAAAGCGAAAAACGTACAAGGATTGCCCAGAAGAAGAGAATTGGACAACCCGCAGGTAAACCCCGTAAAGTAAAGGCTATTCGAAAAAAGAAATGAGAAAAGAACATAAAAGTCCATCAGGAGGTTTAACCGCAGCAGGTCGCAGATACTTTAAGCGTAAAGAAGGTGCTAACCTTAAAGCACCTGTAACACAATCTAATCCCAAAGGAAAAGCTAAAGGGCGTAAGCGCTCGTTTTGCGCC
>Ga0181412_1000640_pt1 | contig 14596 bp, 2 predicted proteins | sample 35SPOviralmetaG_FD_130113 | JGI IMG/M metagenome (GOLD analysis project Ga0181412, IMG submission 130113) | Marine viral communities from the oligotrophic San Pedro Time Series (SPOT) site, San Pedro Channel, CA, USA - 35 SPOT_SRF_2012-08-15 | ecosystem: Environmental > Aquatic > Marine > Strait... | reverse complement strand
CTGTACATGTTTCCAATGCGTCTTACGCTTATGTATCGGTAGAACGGCCATCAAGAACAAACGACATTATTTTATATAGTACAGATAAAGGAGACAATTGGACACGTATTGTAAGTGCGCTAAGTTTGGACTATAACAACATTTTCGGTTATTTTGATACAAGTCATAATATTTTCGCAAGTTCTCCTGATGATGGTTCCACGTTATATTATTATACTGTTGCAAATAATGGTAGCACCTTTGCTACAGAGGTTTCTTTTTCTACCAACCATTTTATAGAAAATATTACTGGACTAAGTAACAACACTCTTTATTCTATTGGACAACATACTACCGACGCTTCTGGAGTGATTGGTAAATACGTATTTGATGCTTCTGGTGGAGGAGTAGCAACATACGAAAAATCGTTCATCGGTCCAACTACTTTCAATCGCATTTATGCATACGACGAAAACAATGTTGTTGCAGTTGGCAATGATTATATTGCTTATACCAATAATGGCGGTAGTTCAAATGGTTCTGGATGGAATTTGTTATCCAACACTGGTTTTAACTTACACGATGTATATTTACCAAGTTCTCAATATGGTATTGCTATTGGGTCAGGGGTCATTGTATATTCTAATGATTATTATGCTTCTTGGAAACAAGTTCCTACCAGTTTACTCAATTCATCTGGTATGAGAACTCGTCTGCTTAATAATTTAGATACAAATAGTCGGTTATCTATGTCTTCGCTGCAAAGCATCCTTGTAAGTCATGTAATCGGAAACACATCAAGTGATGTTTTATATAACTATTTTCCAACTTTGTTCAATCCATCTTCAAGTGTATTGGATGTAAATGGTATGCTGACAACTACTATGATTGGTCAAACAATACAATTTTAATGAATTTGGTTCAATAATGATTATTTTTGTGAAAATATGAATCCTCCAAATAAAGTGCGTTAATTTTTTTGGTATGAAAAAAATTAACAAGAATTATATAATCAGAAAAAAATGTCAACAACTACTGTTTGGTTATCCGATGTAAGTTCCAATAAATTACAACAGACCTATTTCCGTAATTTTGTAGATGTAAGTGGTCATATTATTTTACGAAACAATGAAGACATCAAATTATTTGACAAAAATAATAATTACTCAACATTTAGTGTAAATTCAAATGAATTCAAAGTTTTTCAATCTCAAAATTCAAGCGTTGATATCAGTACAAACAAGTTAGTATTCATTCATGATTTGTCTACCAATGTTCAAGCCAAGATTGATGAATACGATTACACGTTACAATACGTAGATACGAGTACAAATGTAATGGAGTTCAATGCGGATATGTCTATGAACCATAACCTCATGGTTCAAGGCGACGTATCGCTCAACTCCAAATTATTTGTAAAAGATGATGTTTCCATGAACTCCAAACTGTTTGTCGGCGACGATGCTTCATTCAATAACAATTTATATGTTGACAATTCTATCACCGCAAATAATCACATTTTACCAGGAAACTCTAATGTTGACCTTGGAACCGAAGAAAATCCATTCCGTTCATTATATATTCAAGCCAGTTCTCTGCATATTGGTGATACTGATCCAAACGCGGACAATACTGCGATTTCTCTTGATAATAGTGGCATTGTTATCACTACCAATGACGTTATTTTTGATGCGGTTACTTTTCATAGGGACAGCGCGTCTACTGGCATAGGCAAACGTAGTGATTCTACCTTAGCAAATTTGGATGTATCAGGCACTTTTTTAGCATCAGGAAGAGCAGATGTATATGGTGATGTATCATTCAATAGCACTTTATATGTAAATGACGATGTTTCGTTTAATAATCGCTTGAGTGTTCAAAATGACGCATCTTTCAATAGCAAATTGTATGTTCAAAACGACGTTTCATTAAACAACAACTTATATGTCAAAAATAGAATAGGTATTAACAATCCTAATCCAAGAGTTTCACTTGATATAACTGGAACGGACGCAATCAGAATACCTTTTGGAACTAATTCACAACGACCTAATATCAATGGTCCGGGTAATCATGCCGGATATATACGATTTAATACGGATACCGAAGTGTATGAATTTTCCAATAAAACTACTTGGGTTCCTCTCGATAATAAAGCACTTGAAGATGATGACAAAGACACTTCCATACAAGTAGAAAATTCACCGGGGGCCGATAATGATGAAATCAAATTTAATACAGCCGGAAACGAACAAATGCGCATAAAATCAAATGGTGACATTTCCATGAACTCCAAATTATTTGTGAATGACGACGTATCCATGAATTCCAAATTATTTGTGAATGACGATGTATCTTTTAATAATCAATTACACGTGGGCGATCATGCGACTTTTGACAGAGATGTTTCTATTAAAGGTAACCTTTCTGTATTTCATAACAAAAGTGAAACCGTGATTACTACCACAGTGAACAATTATGAAATCATTATTACCGAAGATATTTCCTTAAACGGAGAATTATTAGTGACCGGAGATTCATCTATGAACGGCTCTCTCTACGTAACAAATGATGTATCATTTGATAATGCTTTACACGTGGGAGGTGCTACTACAATTGATTCTATTTTACAAGTTGTCAAAGATGTTTCTTTGAATAGCAAATTATTTGTTGCTGACGATGTGTCTCTCAATACTGAATTAATGGTAGGTGGTGACGTTTCTTTCAATAACAAATTATTTGTTGTAGATGATGTTTCTTTCAATAGCAATTTACATGTTGGCGCTATCGCCATAGTGGATTCTATGTTACAAGTAATCGGAGATACTTCTCTTAACAGTAAATTATTTGTGAATGATGATGTTTCATTCAACAATACTCTTATGGTTGGTGGAGATATATCTTTCAACAGCAAATTATTTGTATTTGATGACGTGTCTTTTAATAATAATTTGCGTGTTGGAAACACAACTACTTTGAATTCTTTACTGCATGTATACGGTGACGTTTCATTCAATTCTGAATTAATGGTTTCTGGTGATGTTTCCTTCAATTCCAAATTATTCGTTGAAGATGATGTTTCCATGAACTCCAAATTATCTGTTGCTAATGATGTATCTATGAACAATAATGTCTTTGTTGGAAATAATATATCTATTAATGCTAATTTGTCCATTGTAGGTGAAATGGTACAGTTCTAACAAAAATTATAATTTTGTAATATTATCATTTGTAAAGGTTTAGAAAAAAAAATAATTACGTATAAACTACTGAAAAAATCGTGTGTTATATTATAAATATAACACATGTCTCAGACACAGACTATTCACGGATGGTTATCTCAAACGCCAGCCAATAAGTTTTTTGATACTTATGTACGCGGTGCCCTCGATGTGAGTGGTTACATGCACTTAAGACACGGAACTTTGGTATTAAGTGATGGTGACGCTTCTTTTAACGGAAATATGGTCGTCCAACAAGACGCCACTATCAAGAATGATTTGACAGTTCTCAACGATTCCGACATTACAGGAACATTGAGACTTCACGGTGACGCAAGTCTCAACTCCACTCTCGCAGTGGCTGACGACGTTTCTCTTAACTCCAAGTTATATGTGAATGGAGTGACTACGGTCAATTCGGATATTCTTCCAGCAAACGAGAACATATCTCTGGGTTCTGAATCAAATCCATTTAAATCGGTGTACGTTAGTGGCAACTCGCTTCACATGGGTAGTTCAGCAAATGGCCTAGATACTACTGTATTATCTCTGGATAACAGTGGTATTGTTATTACTACTAATGACGTTTCATTTGATGTCATTACTTTCCACAGAGCGTCTGCATCTACCGGTATTGGTAAACGCAGTGATTCTACCAGCGCTAATTTTGATGTGTCTGGTTCTTTGATGGCTTCCGGAAGAGGTGATATTGTGGGAGATGTAAGTTTTGGCAGTACTTTAACTGTAGTAGGCGCTGCTTCCATGGAATCTACCCTTCAAGTGGATAAGGCTGTGACTATGAGTTCTACCTTAGCCATAGTTGGCGATGTCTCTATGGATGCTGCTCTTTCCGTTGGGGGAGCAACCACGATGGATTCTACTCTTCAAGTTGACAATGCTGCCACTTTGAGTTCCACTCTTGCTGTTACTGACGCTACCACTTTGAGTTCCACTCTTGCTGTCACCAACGCTACCACTTTGAGTTCTACGCTTGCTGTCACCGACGCTACTACTTTGAGTTCTACTCTTGCTGTCACCGACGCTACTACTTTGAGTTCTACTCTTGCTGTCACCGACGCTGCTACTTTCAGTTCTACTATTACGGCTGATGGTGATGTGTCATTAAATGCTAACTTGGCAGTTGCCGGCAATTTGACCATGGATGGTAACCTTGTGGTACGTGAAACCCAAAGTGTGATTAACACTATAGTCAATAACTACGAGGTCATTATTACCAATGATCTTTCTTTGAACGGCGATTTCTCTATGAGTGGTTCTGCTGAGATTGATTCCACTCTTCAAGTGGATAAGGCAACTACCCTGAACTCTACTTTGGCTGTTTCAAATGCGACTACTTTGTCTTCCACTTTGGAGGTTCAAAATGACGCTTCTTTGAACACCGCACTTTCTGTGGGCGGTGCTGTCAATATGGATTCCACCCTCCAAGTAGATAAGGCTGCTACTCTGTCTTCCACTCTGGCTGTGTCTGATGCTACCACTCTGTCTTCCACTTTGGCTGTTACCGAGGCGGCTACTCTGTCTTCCACCTTGGGAGTCACTGGTGCTACCACTCTGTCTTCCACCTTGGGTGTTACTGGTGCTGCTACCATGTCTTCTACTTTGGCAGTGACTGATGCTACCACACTGTCTTCCACTTTGGCAGTGACTGATGCTACCACACTGTCTTCCACTTTGGATGTTACCAAAGCCGCTTCCATGAGTTCCACTTTGGAGGTGGATGGAGCAACTACTTTGAACTCTACTCTGGGAGTTACTGAGGCCGCTACCATGAGTTCCACTTTGGGGGTGACTGGAGCAACCACTTTAAGTTCCACTTTGGGCGTGTCCGGTGCTGCTACCATGGCTTCCACCTTAGGCGTGACCGGTGCTGCCACCATGGCTTCCACCTTAGGCGTGACCGGTGCTGCCACCATGAGTTCTACTTTGGGTGTGACTGATGCTACCACCTTGTCTTCCACATTAGATGTGACCAATGCTACCACCTTGTCTTCCACATTAGATGTGACCAAGGCTGCTTCCATGAGTTCTACTTTGGAGGTGGATGGCGCTACTACATTGAACTCCACTTTGGCTGTTACCGAGGCTGCTACATTGTCTTCCACTTTGGGCGTATCTGGTGCCGCTACTATGAGTTCCACCTTAGGTGTCACTGGAGCAACTAACTTGAACTCTACATTGGGAGTATCTGGCGCTGCTACTATGTCTTCCACCTTGGGTGTTACTGGTGCTGCTACTATGAGTTCTACCTTAGATGTTACCAATGCTACCACTCTATCTTCCACGTTAGATGTGACCAAGGCTGCTAATATGGCTTCTACCTTGGAAGTAGATGGCGCGACCACTTTGAACTCCACTCTGGCTGTTACTGAGGCCGCTTCCATGAGTTCTACTTTGGGTGTGACTGGTGCTACTACTCTGTCTTCCACCTTAGCCGTGACCGATACTACTACTCTGTCTTCCACATTAGATGTAACCAAGGCTACCACTTTGGCTTCCACCTTAGAAGTTCAAAACGACGCTTCTTTTAACACTGCTCTTTCTGTGGGTGGAGCAACTACTATGGATTCTACCTTACAAGTTGATAATGCTACCACTTTAAGTTCCACGTTGGCTGTTTCGGATGCTGCTACTATGAGTTCCACTTTGGGTGTTACTGGTGCGACTACTCTCTCTTCTACTCTGGTGGTGGATGGTGATGCTTCTTTTAACTCTGATGTGGCCATTGGTGGTAACTTAATCATGGATGGTAATCTCACTGTTCGTGAAACACAGAGTATAACCAACACTGTCATCAACAACTACGAGGTAATTATTACCAATGACCTTTCGTTGAACGGCGATTTCTCTATGAGTGGTTCCGCTGAGATTGATTCTACCCTCCAAGTTGACAAAGCAACCACTTTGAACTCTACTCTGGCCGTTTCTGATGCGACAACTCTATCTTCCACCCTTGCTGTTACTGATGCGACAACTCTATCTTCCACCCTTGCTGTTACTGATGCTACCACATTGAGTTCCACCTTAGGAGTTACTGGTGCTGCGACCATGTCCTCTACCTTAGGAGTCACTGGCGCTGCCACCATGAGTTCTACCTTGGCCGTTTCCGATGCGGCCACCATGAGTTCCACCTTGGGAGTTACTGGTGCGACTACTTTGTCTTCCACATTAGGAGTCACTGGTGCTGCTACCATGTCTTCCACATTAGGAGTCACAGGTGCTGCTACTTTAAGTTCCACTTTGGCTGTCACCGATGCTACGACTTTGAGTTCCACCTTAGACGTGACCAAGGCTGCTAATATGAATTCCACATTAGGTGTATCTGGTGCGACCACTCTTTCTTCCACGTTGGGTGTGTCGGGAGCCGCCACTATGTCTTCCACCTTAGATGTGACTAAGGCTGCTACCATGAGTTCCACTTTGGATGTGACCGCTGCTGCTTCTATGGCATCCACTTTTGAGGTTGACGGTGCTACTACATTGAACTCCACTCTGGCTGTTACCGAGGCCGCTACCATGAGTTCCACCTTAGGAGTCACTGGTGCCACTACCATGAACTCTACTCTGGGGGTGAGTGGTGCGGCCACCATGAGTTCCACATTGGGTGTTACCGGTGCTGCCACTATGAGTTCTACTCTGGGCGTCACCGGTGCTGCCACTATGAGTTCTACTCTGGGCGTCACCGGTGCTGCTACTATGTCTTCCACTTTGGGTGTTACCGGTGCTGCAACTTTGAGTTCCACTTTGGCGGTTACTGATGCTACCACTTTGAGTTCCACTTTGGCGGTTACTGATGCTACCACTTTGAGTTCCACTTTGGCGGTTACTGATGCTACCACTTTGAGTTCCACTTTGGGAGTCACCGGTGCTGCCACTATGAGTTCTACTCTGGGTGTTACTGGCGCTGCCACTATGTCTTCTACATTAGAGGTTCAAAACGACGCTTCTTTGAACACTGCTCTTTCTGTGGGTGGTGCTGTCAATATGGATTCCACTCTTCAAGTTGATAATGCTACCACTCTGTCTTCCACCTTAGCCGTTACAAATGCTACCACTTTGTCTTCCACCTTAGCGGTCACCGACGCTACCACTTTATCTTCCACTCTTGCTGTGACTGATGCAACCACTATGTCTTCTACTCTTGCTGTTTCTGGTGCTGCCACCATGTCTTCTACCTTGGCTGTGACCAACGATGCTTCTTTGAATGCTGATTTGTTCGTATCTGGAAACATGGGTATTAATAGTGCTCCCAACAGCGATATTGTATTAGACATCAGTGCTTCTAATGCCATGCGTCTTCCCAAGGGTCAAAACGCAGACCGTCCTGTTCAAAATGGCGCTGCTGCTTCTTACAAGGGTATTATCCGTTATAATGCCGAGCAAGACCAATTTGAAGGTTTCGGTGCTGGAAATGCTTGGGGGTCTTTAGGTGGTGTAAAGGATGTGGACCAAGATACCTATATTAGTGCTGAGGTAAGTGCCGGTACAGACAATGACCAACTTCAGTTCTACACTGCTGGAACACAACGCATGATTATTGATGCAGATGGGGATGCTTCTTTCAACCACGGAGTCAATGTCACTGGTGCTACCAATATGGAGTCTACTTTGGTGGTGGATGGTGACGTCTCTCTCAATTCCAATCTTCTTGTTGCTGGAGATTTGTCTCTCAATGGTGACCTCACTATCCAAGGCAACTTGGCCGTGTTCCAGAGTACAAATACGATGACTATCAACACCACTGTTAACAACTACGAGGTGATTGTGACAAATGATTTGTCTTTGAACGGCGAGTTTTTCGCAAGTGGTGATGTGTCTATGAATGGAAACGCTTATATTAAACAAAACGTCGGTGTTGGAAGTGCTCCTCGTTCCGATATTGCGGTTGACATTAGTGCTAACAGCGGTATTCGCATTCCTCATGGTACCGAAGCACAAAGACCTAGTGCATCTGGTTCCACTGAATATGGTCTTCTGCGTTTCAACACAGATGCCGAAGCATTTGAAGGTTATGGCAGCAATGGTTGGGCTGGTCTTGGTGGTGTGAAAGACATTGACGGTGATACTGAAATCACTGCTCAACAAGGCGGCGTTGATACTGATGTGTTGGCATTTACTACCGATGGAACTATGAGAATGGCCCTTACTGCGACTGACTTGTCCATTAATACCCATGTTATGTTAGAGGGCGATGCTTCCTTGAATGTGGGTGGAACTACCTTACTGAATGGTGTAGTGGATATGGAGAGCGATTTGCGTGTAGATGGTGATGTTTCTCTTAACTCGCATCTATTTGTGGCAAATGATGTGTCTTTTAACCAAGACCTCAAAGTATATGGAACAATTGATGTATCTAATGGTATTAATGCTTTTACATCCAGTGTGATTGCTAAGAATTTCACAGGTGGTTCGGTGAACCAATTTGATTTGGAAGTTGATTATAGTCCTGAATTCCCCGTGGGTGGTGAATATATTCACTTTACCGTTGGATTCCAAGCAAGTCAAGACGTTTCCTTGAATAACGATGTTTCTGTTGGAGGTGATTTATCGGTTAACGGTCGCACAGTCCAATTTTAATATTAATGCGAAAAATATATTTATACATTACAAATCACTATAATTACAAAAAAATAATTTATAATATCATTTTCATAACTTAATTACAATTATAACAATATGAAAATGATATATTTGGTTAATATATACATTTTTAGGATATGTCTCAGTGGATCCAAAACACGCGAGCCAATCGGTTCAATAATTCGTACGTGAAGGGTTTTGTAGACATTAGCGGAGGTGATTTATTAGTTCGCAGTGGTGATGCATCGTTCAACCAACAATTATACGTGAACGAGAATATTACTGTTTCCGGAGATATTCTTCCTGCACACGGTAACGTGAGTAGTCTTGGTTCTGCGGAGAGACCTTTCGGAGGCCTTTATATTAGTAATAATACTATTCATTTCGCAGGTTCAGGAACAGATGCTGGTGCGCTTTCTTTTGCAGCAGGTGGGTTAGAGGTGAAAGGTGCCCCAGAAGAAGGTGAAGAAGAAGGTGAAGTTCAACAACTTCTCGCTGTTTCTGATAATAAGGTCGCCATTGGCAAAGCCAGTTCAACCGCAAACGGTAATTTAGATGTATCTGGTACGATTATTGCTACCAGCGATGTATCTTTCAATGCGTCTTTATCATTAGATGGTGCAGCTGCCTTGAAGTCTACTTTGGCAGTAACTGATGCCACTACATTAAGTTCTACTTTGGCAGTAACTGATGCCACTACATTAAGTTCTACTTTGGCAGTAACTGATGCCACTACATTAAGTTCTACCTTAGGTGTTACTAAGGCTACCACTTTAAGTTCCACCTTAGATGTGACTAATGCTACCACTTTAAGTTCCACCTTAGATGTTACCAAAGCGGCTACTTTAAGTTCCACCTTAGATGTTACCAAAGCGGCTACTTTGTCTTCCACCTTAAATGTAACAGATGCGACCACTTTAAGTTCTACTTTAGATGTTGCCAAGGCTGCTACTTTAAGTTCTACCTTATCTGTTTCTGGTAATATGGGCATTAATACTACCCCCAGTAGCGACCTCGCATTAGATATTAATGCTACTAATGCGATTCGTCTTCCTAAGGGTACAAGTTCCCAGAGACCAGTTGATAACGGTGCTGCTGCTTCTTACAAGGGCATTATTCGTTATAACTCAGAACAAGACCAATTTGAGGGTTTCGGTGCTGGACAAGCGTGGGGGTCCTTGGGTGGAGTCAAGGATGTTGACCAAGATACTTACATTACTGCTGAGACCAGTGCTGGTGATGATAATGACCAACTTAAGTTCTACACTGCTGGTTCTGAGCGTATGGTCATCAACGCGGCTGGTGATTTGTCTTTAAATTCTGATATTGCCATTGCTGGTAATTTGGTCATGGATGGAACTTTACAAGTGCGCGAATCACAGAGCATCGTCAATACTACTATCAACAACTACGAGGTCATTATTACCAATGACCTTTCCTTGAATGGCGATTTTGTTGCGAGTGGAGATGTGTCATTGAATAGCAAATTACAAGTTAAGGACCAAGCCACATTTGATGGTCGTGTAGATGTGTGCGGAAATTTCTACGCACAATATCCCAACGCATCTATCCCTGCTTCTGCTCTTTCTGGTGGAGCAAGTGTGGATTCCAATACAGATATTTCTTTGAACAATAATTTATCTGTTGGTGGCGATGCTTCTTTCGCATATATTTATGTTAGTGGAAAAACAAGACTTGATGGCGAAGCCGAACTCAATTCCACTCTCAATGTTGCTAAGGCTGCCAGTCTGGCTTCCACCTTAACTGTGTCTGGCGCAACTACATTGGATTCTACTTTGAGTGTTGCTAAGGCGGCTACTTTGAGTTCTACTTTGGCTGTGACTGATGCTACCACTTTGAGTTCTACTTTGGCTGTGACTGATGCTACCACTTTGAGTTCTACCTTAGGAGTTACTGGTGCTGCTACCATGAGTTCTACTTTGGCTGTTAGTGGGGATGCTACCATGAGCGCTGCCCTTGGTGTGACTGGTGCTGCTACCATGAGTTCTACTTTGGGAGTCACTGGTGATGCTACTATGGGCGGTACTATCGGAGTCACAGGTGCTGCTACCATGAGTTCCACTTTAGGTGTTACTGGTGCTGCTACCATGTCTTCCACCTTGGCTGTTAGTGGCGATGCCACCATGGGCGGTACTCTCGGAGTCACAGGTGCTGCTACCATGTCTTCTACCTTAGGAGTCACTGGAGATGCCACCATGAGCGCTGCTTTGGGAGTCACTGGTGCGGCTACTATGAGTTCTACCTTAGATGTTACCAAGGCTGCCACTCTGTCTTCCACATTGGCAGTGAGTGGCGATGCCACTATGGGAGGTACTCTTGGCGTGACCGATGCTACTACATTAAGTTCCACTTTGGATGTTGCTAAGGCTGCCACCATGTCTTCTACTTTGGGAGTCACAGGTGCTGCTACTATGAGTTCTACTTTGGGAGTCACTGGTGATGCTACTATGAGTGCTGCTCTTGGAGTGACTGGTGCTACCACATTAAGTTCCTCTTTGGGTGTTAGTGGTGCTTCTACTATGGATTCTACCTTAAGTGTTGCTAAGGCTGCCACTCTGTCTTCCACTTTGGGCGTCACAGGTGCTGCAACGATGTCTTCTACTTTGGGAGTCACTGGCGCTACCACTATGGGTTCCACCTTGGGAATTACTGGTGCTACCACTATGTCTTCCACCTTAGGAGTCACAGGTGCTGCTACTATGGATTCTACATTAGCCGTTGCCAAGGCTGCCACCCTATCTTCTACTTTGGGCGTCACAGGTGCCGCCACCATGGATTCTACATTAGGTGTTACTAAGGCTGCCACTCTATCTTCCACTTTGGATGTGACTGAGGCTGCCACTTTGAGTTCCACTTTGGGTGTTGCTAAGGCTGCCACTTTGAGTTCCACCTTGGATGTGACTGAGGCTACCACTTTGAGTTCCACATTGGATGTGACTGGTGCTGCTACTATGGATTCTACCTTAGTGGTGGGCGGTGATGCTTCTATGAATGGAGACTTAGCCCTTGCTGGAAACTTGGTGATGGACGGCACTTTACAGGTGCGCGAATCCCAATCTGTCATTAACACTACCATCAATAACTACGAGGTGATTATTACCAATGACCTTTCTTTGAACGGTGACATGGCCGTTAGTGGCGCTACTTCCTTGGAGTCCACTTTGGGAGTCACTGGTGCTGCTACCATGAGTTCCACCTTAGGAGTCACTGGTGCTGCGACCATGTCTTCCACCTTAGGAGTCACTGGTGCTACGACCATGTCTTCCACCTTAGGAGTCACTGGTGCTGCTACCATGAGTTCCACTTTGGGAGTTACTGGTGCTGCTACCATGAGTTCCACTTTGGGAGTTACTGGTGCTGCTACCATGAGTTCCACTTTGGGAGTTACTGGAGATGCTACTTTAAGCGCAGGATTATCTGTTGTAGGTGACTCTTCATTGAATACTTTATATGTAGACAGCACTACTACTGTCAATGGAGATATTGTTCCTACCACTTCTGGTACCGTGAACTTAGGTTCTGCCGAGAAGCCTTTCGGTGGACTCTATATCAGTAACAACACCATCCATTTCGCCGGTTCTGGGGACAGCAACAGTGCGTCCATGTCTTTTGCCGAAGGTCAATTAGGACTTTCCAGCGAAGGTACAGACCAAACCTTCTTAGCCTCTGTAAATGGTCAGTTGGGCGTTGGAAAGGGAAGTGCCAGCGCGAATTCTACATTAGATGTTTCTGGAACTACTGCTATTTCTGGCGCAACTTCTCTTGCTTCCACTTTGGGAGTTACTGGAGCCACCACATTATCTTCCACTTTGGGTGTCACTGGTGATGCTACTATGGGAGGCACTTTAGGTGTGACTGGTGCTGCCACGCTGTCTTCTACTCTCGGTGTTACCAGTAATGCCACTGTGGGAGGTACTCTCGGCGTCACTGGTGATGCTACCATGGGAGGCACTCTCGGTGTTACCAGCAATGCCACTGTGGGAGGTACTCTCGGCGTCACTGGTGATGCTACCATGGGAGGCACTCTTGGAGTGAGCGGTGCCGCCACTATGAGTTCTAACTTGAATGTGACTGGTGCTGCCGCCTTAAGTTCCACTTTGGGCGTTACAGGTGCTGCTACTATGTCTTCCACTTTGGGCGTGACCGGTGCTGCTTCCATGGATTCCACTTTGGACGTTGCCAAGGCTGCTACTCTTTCGTCTACTTTGGGTGTGACCGGTGCTGCTTCCATGGATTCCACATTGGCTGTTGCCAAGGCTGCTACTCTGTCTTCCACTTTGGCAGTTAGTGGTGATGCCACCATGGGAGGTACTCTTGGTGTGACTGGCGCTGCCACTCTGTCTTCCACCTTGGGTGTCACCGGTGCTGCCACTATGTCTTCTACATTAGGAGTCACAGGTGCTGCTACTATGGCTTCTACCTTAGGAGTCACAGGCGCTGCCACTATGGCTTCTACCTTAGGAGTCACAGGCGCTGCCACTATGGACTCCACTTTGGATGTTGCTAAGGCTACCACTTTGTCTTCCACATTGGGTGTTGCCAAAGCAACTACCTTGAGTTCCACTTTAGGTGTGACCGGTGCTGCCACTATGGATTCCACCTTAGATGTTGCCAAGGCTACCACCTTATCTTCCACATTGGCTGTTAGTGGCGATGCTACCATGAGCGCCGATTTGAGCGTAACTGGCGCTGCTTCTATGGATTCCACTTTGGATGTTGCCAAGGCTGCTACCCTTTCTTCCACTTTGGGCGTCAGCGGTGCTGCTTCCATGGATTCCACATTGGATGTTGCCAAGGCTGCCACTCTGTCTTCTACATTGGATGTTACTGGAGATGCCACTATGAGCGCTGCCTTAGGTGTTACTGGAGCAACCACATTAAGTTCCACTTTGGCTGTTTCTGATGTTGCCACACTGTCTTCTAATTTAGTGGTTGGTGGTGATGCTTCTATGAACGGCGATTTGGCTCTTGCTGGTAACTTGGTGATGGATGGAACTTTACAAGTACGCGAATCACAAAGTGTCATGAACACTACTATCAACAACTACGAGGTGATTATCACGAATGACCTTTCCTTGAATGGCGATATGGCTGTTAGTGGTGCTGCTTCTATTGAGGGAACTCTTGCCGCTACTGGTGATGCTACCATGAGCGCTGCTTTGAGTGTTGCTGGTGCTGCTTCCATGGACTCCACTTTATCTGTTGCCAAGGCTGCCACTCTGTCTTCCACATTGGCAGTGACCGATGCTGCCACTCTGTCTTCCACATTAGATGTTTCCAAGGCTGCCACTCTGTCTTCCACATTGGCTGTTACTGGAGATGCCACTATGAGCGCTGCTCTTGACGTAACCGGTGCTGCTTCATTGGATTCTACATTGGCTGTTGCTAAGGCAACTACTCTGTCTTCTACTTTGGGTGTCACTGGTGATGCCACTATGGGAGGCACCTTGGGCGTGACTGGTGCTGCCACCTTGTCTTCCACTTTAGGTGTAACTGGAGATGCCACTATGGGAGGTACTCTGGGTGTCACTGGCGCTGCTACTATGGATTCCACTTTGGATGTTGCTAAGGCGACCACTCTGTCTTCCACCTTGGCTGTTAGTGGTGATGCTACCATGGGAGGCACATTAGGTGTTACCAGTAATGCTACTGTGGGAGGTACCATGGGTATCACGGGTGCTGCTACCTTATCTTCCACTTTGGGCGTTAGTGGAGCATCTACTATGGATTCCACCTTGACTGTTGCTAAGGCAACTACTCTTTCTTCAACATTGGGT
>Ga0181412_1000638_pt1 | contig 14697 bp, 14 predicted proteins | sample 35SPOviralmetaG_FD_130113 | JGI IMG/M metagenome (GOLD analysis project Ga0181412, IMG submission 130113) | Marine viral communities from the oligotrophic San Pedro Time Series (SPOT) site, San Pedro Channel, CA, USA - 35 SPOT_SRF_2012-08-15 | ecosystem: Environmental > Aquatic > Marine > Strait... | reverse complement strand
GTTGATTTAGGAATGTCAATAGGTTTAACACGTGAAGAAATTGTTGATTTTAGACATGTTTTACCTGGTGTTAAATTCGCATGTGATGCATATTATAATTTTGCAAAAAATGCGGATTATAAAATAGCAATTGCTTCATGTTTAACAGTTAATTTTGCCAGTAATATACATAAAGAAAGAGTAAATAATTGGCCAAAACATTATGAATGGTTAGATCAAAACTGTTATAGATATTTTAGAGAACGAATAAGTAAAGCTAAACACGAAAAAGATGTAGCATTATCATATGTAAAAGAATGGTTTAAAACACCAGAAGAACAGGCAAAAGTAATAGACATTATAAAATTCAAACAAGATATATTGTGGTCTATATTAGATAATCTTTATCTTTATCATTTTACTAATATTCCATTTTATTCTTAAAAATTTAAAAATTTAAAAATAATGTTACAAATAATGCTAATAATCCAGAAAAAACAGTTAAATAAAGTTCTAAATTTTGAAAAACTATTAATTGCATTAAAGCATTACCAATTGTTCCTGAAAAATCCATAATTGATGTCATTAGTGCTAATCCATTTACCAAATCTTTATTTTTTTCACATATTAAAATACTTATTAAAGTAGAAATTTCTGATTGTAATATTCCTATTAATCCATAAACAAATGCATATTTAACAATTGGTATAAATTCTTGAATAATATATATTATAAATAATGTATAACATAAAAATATTAAAAGTACATTTATTTTTTTTATATATAACGCCTTAATTCCAATTAATAATGTGCCAAATATTGTAAAAAGAGAATAATAATTATATAATTTTTTATTAATATTAGGTAACCAATTAGATGTAGAATAAGTAATTGTTTTAATGTAAAATGAAATAAATATTAAATTTAATAATTTTAAATATTTATTTTTTAATAATTTTAAATATTTATTTTTTAATATTTTATAAATTTTTATAATCTTATTAGAATTATAATTTGTTAAAAAAATAAAATCATTATAATTTGAATAATCTACAAAATAATTTGTTTCTTCAATATTTTCAATATTTTCAATATTTTCAATATTTTCAATATTTTCAATATTTTCAATAAAATAATTACATAATTTACAATCTTTTTTAATATAAAAAATAAATATATTTAATATAAAACATAATAAATAAATAATAATAATTAAATAATTATTTTGATGACTGATAAATGTAGCCAAATAATCACCAATAGGACCATTTAATGTCCATAAACATTTAATAAAATTATTATTAATATTTTCTAATGAAAGAGAGAAACTAATTGGCCATAATGCTGATGTAAAAAATGCATGAATAAACCAAATTATTATATCAAAATAATATGTAAATATTAAAAAAGATATACTAGAACCAAATAATGCAATATTTAAAAATATTATTTTTAAATTATAAGTTTTTAAATTATTACATATATATCCATTAATTAATAATGAAGAAGAATAAGTTATCATAAAAGTTGAATCAAAAATTGCTAATTTTTCATCACTAATATTATATTTTATTTTAAAATAAGGCTTATTATATGCAAAATATTCTCGGGCACAATGACTAGCTAATGGAGAGAAAAAAAGAGCTATAATTATATAAATTTTATTATATTTTGTTTTTTTTATATTATTATTATTATTATTATTATTATTATTATTATTATTCATATTATTTGCCTGTTATAACATATTAAAAATTATTTAATATAGTTCATTATATTTATTATGAAAATTAGAGTATTGGGTTCAGGCGCAGGTGGAGGTTTACCACAGTGGAATTGTAATTGCAATAATTGCAAAAACTGCAGATTAGGCTTAATACAAAAAAGAAGTCAATCATCTTTAGCAGTATCATTAAATAATAATAAATGGATATTAATAAATTCGTCACCTGAATTTACAAGTCAGATTAATGAGCTTTTAACTGATTATAATCATGAAACACTAATACGATCTCAAATGATTAATGATGTAATATTAATGGATAGTCAAATGGATCATATAACGGGATTATTATCAATGAGAGAAAATAGAACACTTAATATATATTGTAATGAAAATACGTATGATGAAATATATAATAAATTTAATATTCTTGAAATTCTCTCGTATTATTTAAATATAAAACATACTTTTATAAATGAAAATCAAAGTTTTAAGGTAGACGCCATACCAGAAATAGAGTTTATTCCAATTTATTTGGATAGTAAACCACCTCCTTTTTCCAAAAATAGAGAGAATCCAATAAAAGGTAATAATTTAGGATTAATAATTAAAGAAGTAGAAAAAGAAGAATATATATTTTATGCACCGGGTATTAGTAGTATTGATGAAAAAATAGCAAATATTATAAAAAAATCAAAATTTAGTTTAATAGATGGTACATTTTGGCATAATGAAGAATTGATAAATATGCAAATTAGTAAAAAAGATAGCAAAAGTATGGGACATATACCAAATATAGAATTAATAAAAATAGTAAATAAATATGAACTTTTTAATAAAATTTATTTAATACATATAAATAATACTAATCCTATTTTAGATCCAGAATCAGAAGAATATAAGAAAATAATAGAATCAAAAATTAAAATTAGTTATGATAAATTAGAGCTAAATATATAAAATAATTAAAATAATTAAAATAAAAAATTATATTTTTTGTAAAAAATATAATATTTATTTAATACATAAAATATGGCACTTGTTAAAAAATTATGGTCTTTACCAATTGCAAATAACTTACGCTCTGGATTTGAAATCACTGGTTATTATGGTAATATGAACTTTGCAAAAAATTTATCAACTTGGGTTCGTCCACAAGCTAATAATTTACGTTCAGGATTTGAAATTACTGGATATTATGGTAATATGAATTCTGCAAGAAATTTATCAACTTGGGTTCGTCCACAAGCTAATAATATTCGTTCGGGATTTGAAGTTACTGGATATTATGGTATTTAATAAAAATATTATATTAATTTAAAATTAATTTAAGATTATTATTTATAATTTATTTAAGATTATTATAAATAATATAGTATATTAATATTTATAATATGTTTAAGCATCTTAAAAATGCATCGCAACGATTTTTGTCAAGTAATTCAAATAATCAAATATTATATCCTAGATGGTTAATTGCAGAATTAACATATAGATGTCCATTACAATGTCCATATTGTTCTAATCCAGTTGAAATGGCAAAAAATAAAACTGAACTTTCAACAAAAACATGGTTAAGTATTTTTAAAGAAGCTAGAGAATTGGGAGTAGCGCAATTAGGATTTACTGGAGGCGAACCTTTATTAAAACCAGATATTGATATATTAATAAGAGAATCTAGTAAAATGGGATTTTATACAAATCTTATTACTTCTTCGGTAGGAATGACGAGAGAAAAATTAGAAACATTTAAGAAAGATGGTTTAGATAGTATTCAAATTAGTTTTCAAGCAGAAAATAGAGAATTAAATGATAAAATAGCTGGAAAAAATAGTTTTCAACAAAAAATGGATATGATTAAATTAGTAAAAGAATATGATTTTCCATTAACTCTTAATATTGTTTTACATAGACATAATATTGATAATATTGAGAACATATTAGATATTTGTGTAGAGTCTCAGGCAGATTATGTTGAAATTGCTAATACACAATATCATGGTTGGGCGTTCAAAAATCAAAAACAACTTTTACCATCAAAAGAACAAGTTGAATATGCATTGAAAAAAACAAATGAATATAAAGAAATATATAAAGATAAACCAAATTTTATTTATGTAATTCCGGATTATTTAGACGGTAAACCAAAGCCATGTATGGGGGGTTGGGGGCAAAATGTTATTGCAATAAGCCCAGAAGGAAGTGTAATGCCTTGTTTATCTGCAAAAATATTGCCTACAATACAATTACCAAAATATGAGATTGATTGTCAAGAAAATAATTTAGAAAATATTTGGTATAAATCAAAAACATTTAATAAATTTAGGGGGTTTGATTGGATGGAATCGCCCTGTAAAGGATGTGATAAAAGATTTGTAGATTATGGTGGTTGTAGATGTCAAGCTTATATGCTTACAGGAAATATGTATGCAACTGATCCAGTTTGTTCATTATCACCAAATCATGAAAAATTGCTTAATAGTATAAAAAAAATAAATAAAATAAAACCGGACATTAATAAATTAGAATATAGAAATATGAAAAATTCTAAAAAGTATATATAATATAATGACAAAATATTTAATTAATGTAGAATATTGTACAAAATGAAATTATATGCCTCGATTTAATTTACTTAAAGAAAAAATTGAACATCTATTTCCAGATAGTTTTAATATAATAGGAAATGGTGGAAGAAAATCTTCTTTTGAAGTGTTAATAAATAATAATTTAATATATAGTAAATTAAATACAGGTCTACATCCAGATTTTAATGAATTAATTGAAAAAATAAAATTATTATGTGAATTAGAATAATGATAAAATATTTTTATTAAAATTTATATGATAATTATTAAAAAAAATTATTTTAATAATTGGAGAAAAAATTTAGTTAAAATATTTTTATCATGGATACAGCGGGAACTCAAGTAACAGAATCATTTACACATCCTGCATATGGTCCGCTAACAAATGCTATGTCGGTAGTTGTTTAAATAAAATATTAATTTTTTAAAATAAAATATTATATTAAATTAACAATAGTATTTATAAAAATAAAGATTATTTTTCTTTTAACCAATCATTTTTTAATGCATCTTTAATAAAATCATCTAATCCATCTATTGAATCATATTTTTGTAATAAATTTTGCTTTATATCATTTAGTGTATTTTTTCCATTACATAATTTTAATATTTCAGATGAACTTTCATTTAATGTAACCATTCCTTCTGGATATAAAAGAACATAATTATTTAATTTTTTTTCAAATTGAAGTTTATATAATTTATTTATTGATAGTCTTTTTAACATATATTATTTTAAATAAAAATTTAATTTTATATTTAAATTTTTATTTAATAGATTTTATAAATTATAATTATAAATTTTAAATCATATAAATATTTAAATACATAATGAAGAAACAAAAAAATAATAAAAATATACTTTCATCTTATTTAATTATTGATAACTTTACAATAAATATTTTTCAAATGAAATTTTGTAATCATTTAACAGATATTACTTTAATTTTTTTTTCGGTTGGATCTGCGGTGTATAGTATAATATCATGGGTTACAATAAATAATATAACATCAATAGGATTTATTATGGTTAGTATTTTTTCATCAACTTCATTCATTTTATTAAGAAAAATAAGATATTATAATGATTTTGAAAATTCAATAAATATATTAAAAGAAGAAAATAATAAATTAAAAAAAAATAATGAAGAATTACAAGAAAATATTTATACATTATTAAATATAGCAATTACATGTGATAATTTACATTAATTATAAAAAAAAAAATTGATTTTATTTTATTACATTGTTTTTATGTAATAAAATAGATAAATGCAACATCTTAATACTCATCCTGACTATCCCAAGCGCTATGATTTTAATAATGTTACAGAGACTAATTATTATGAAAATGCACCATATTATGAAGCACATAGTGTAATTAAAAATCAAAATATTTGGTCTGATCCTCCAGATATTAGTGAAAAAGAATTAAAAGAACGAAAAATTTGGTTAAATAATAAATTAATTTCATTGAAAGATGCAGGTATTAAATTTTTCACTAATGGTAAACCAATGACACCTATTAAAACTGGAATTTTGGGACGTGGCTTGTTGGGTCGTTTTGGTCCTAATCATGCTGCTGATCCTATTATTACAAGATTTAACTTTTGGAATTTTCAAATTGAATTTATTGGTGTATTACGAAATGATACAAATGAATGGGCAATTCCAGGTGGAATGGTTGATCCAGGAGAAAAAGTAACTGCTACATTGAAACGTGAATTTACAGAAGAAGCAGCATCAAAATGTAATAAAAATATTATTGATGAAATCTTTGAAAATGAGACCATTTTATATGCAGGTCCTACATATGGTGATCCTAGAACAACTGATAATGCATGGATTGAAACATATGTTGCACATTATCATATTAATTTTAATTTATGGTCAAAATTAAAATTAAGTAACCAAGAAACCGAAAATCAAAGTGTTAAGTGGATTAGTTGTAATAATAAAAAATTGTATGGTGATCATGCAAAATTTATTAAGTTAGCAAAACAAAACGTTATTAATAAAATGTTTATGTTTTCATTAAAACTATTTGTAAATATTTCAATTTATGCATTAATGATTAGTATTATTCTTTATATTAATCCATTTTATAATAAAAAATAATTTGTATAATTATTAACTACTTACATTTAAATCCTCTATATAATTTAGTAATTAGCATATTTTTTACTTTAAAATACATATCTACATGGTAATCACTATTAAATTCTCGTATATAATCACAATAATCTTCTGCATCATTTAGAGAATGATCTTTTACATCTAAATAAAATCTTAATTTTAAAATATTTTTGGGTTTTATTGTATATGTTACATTACATATTTTTTCTGCTCCTAAATTTCCTATTTCTGTCATTAAGTTTGCTTCGCACCAAATTTTAAAATCTTGAATATTTAATTTTATGTTTTGAGAAGTATTTGGTTCTAGAAGCTCTAATTCTACTTTATAACCTTTTATTTGTTTATTTTGATTTTTTTTTGTTTTTGAATTTCTGGATGATGATTTTTTTTCAGTTTTTGATGACATATATATATTATATAAAAAAATAGTGAAAGATTTTACAATAAATTTAATAAAATAGTGAAAGATTTTACAATAAATTTAATAAAATATGAAGAAGAATTTAATTTTTCAAGTTTCGAAAAGTTTTTAGAATCAACTACTCAAAATAATAAAAATGTTTGCAAGTAGATTTATAGGCAAAAGCACAGTCATTATATGTTAATATGCGTGGTTGTGCAAAATTTAAGGCAACTTTAAAGAAAGATAAAAATGAAAGTATGGAAATTTGTATAGATACGGAATAAAAATATTTAAGTCGCCACTAAAGTGGCTAATGGCGAAGCCATGACTTAAATATTTTTAATTAAAAAAAGAAAAGAAAAAAAATTTTACAATGGGTGGAAATCAGAATTGAAATCAGAATTGAAATAAGAATTGAAATTAAAATATTTAGTTATATTATAAAATGCCAAAAATTTCTAAAAATACTAGAAATTTAAGAAGAAAAATGAAAGGAGGAGCGTCGACACACAAAAATGCGCGAGGGCCTCACCCCTACTACCCTGCGCGCTTCTCCGTACCCATCGACAAGATGTCCTGGAAGAACCCTTGGTCTGACTATAAACCTAAAGATTTCACGGCAGACGTCGTCCTGAAAAACGCCCGCGGGCTGGGTACTGGAGACGGCTGGGCGGACCCGGTGGACGTGAAGTCACTGAGTGAAGAGCTCAAGCAGCGCATTACCTTCCACCCCGACGGTGAGGAGAAGACGCTCGAGGCTGCTGGGGTCCTTGTGGACGGCATACCCCGCTACCCAGTCGGTCGCACGGGGATGACGGGGCGCGGACTGCTGGGGAAGTGGGGGCCGAACCACGCAGCGGACCCGATTGTGACGCGGTACGACCCAATACGGCCTAACGTGCTGCAGATGGTCGCGATCAAGCGTAACGACACGCGCGTCTGGGCTATTCCTGGTGGGATGGTGGACGCGGGCGAGACCGTTTCAGTGACGGTTCGGCGCGAGTTCGAGGAGGAGGCGGGCAACGTGCCCCCGGAGAAGAAGGCCCAATTTAAGAAGCTGGTGGAAGAATTGTTCGAGTCGGGGAAGGTGGTCTTTCGTGGTTGCGTAGACGACCCGCGCAACACCGACAATGCGTGGATGGAGACGACCGCCTTCCACTTCCACTGCTCGCCGACGCTCGGTGCGATGCTGCCCCTCGCCGCGGGCGACGACGCCGCCAATGTGATGTGGCTCGACGTTGACGATGCACAGCCCAAATATAATAACCTCTACGCGTCGCATAAGGAGTTGGTCGAAAAGGTGAAAGTGGAGGCGGCTACGGCGAAAAGGATGGCAGCCGAGAAGTTGCTGGCGGAGACGATCGCGAAAACGGAGGAGGCGGCGTCAAATATGCTCCCTGGATCCGACAAAGCCTCGCTGGTAGAAGCGATCACTAAAGCGAACAGGAATCTCGGGGGCAATGATAGTGAAAGACCCTTCATATCATACTCCGATTACGATCCACACAAGCCGCTCTTCGTGTCACATAGCAAGTATAAAGGTGAAGGAGGTCGTCGCACAAGAAGAGGAAAAAAATCACGTAAATCTAGAAAAGCCAGAAAAGGAAAAAAATCCCGTAAAAATAAAAGAAGAACTAGAAGACATACAAAAAGAAGAAGACCATCAAAAAGAAGAAGATAAATAGTTTCTTTAATTTTATTTAGATTAATACATAAATAAAATTAAAAATATAAAAATGTATGTAAATATTGTGGATTTATTGGTAAAAAAGCACAGTCATTATCGGCTCATATGCGTGGTTGTGCTTTTTAGCAATAAATCTACTTGCAAACATTTTTAATAAGTTTTTAGAATCAACTACTCAAAATAATAAAAATATTTAATTATATATAATGAGTAGATCAAGACAATCACACTATATGAAGTCAACAAAAGCATTTGAACAACAACAACAACAAATAAAAAAAAAGAAAACCCAACAACCGAAAAGACAAGAACCGAAAAGACAAAAACTAAAAACACAAAGACCGAAAAGACAAAAACTAAAAACACAAAGATCGAAAACACAAAGATCGGAAACACAAAGATCGAAAACATTAAAAAAAACACAAAAAAGAAGAGATTCAAGTATACAAAGACAAAAAGAAGAAAGTTTAAAACGAAAAGAAAAAGAAAATATATTAAGTGAAATGCTTTTTGATTTTAATAATTATTTAAATAATAAAAAAAAATCAAGTGAAATAAATAAATTAAAAGAAGAATTAAAAACAGAATTAACAAATATTAATGGTAATATAAGTTTTGAAATGTTAAAAGAAACAGAAAATTTTAAGAAAATTCAAGAAAAAATGTTAGAGTTTCTTAACACACAAGAAGAGACAATAAAAAAATTATTTACCAATAAAAAACCATTTACTAATAAAGAATTGCAGAGAGGATTAGAGGTTTTAAATGAAAATTATAAACCACAGATTAATTATTTTAAAGAAAATAAAGTAGGACGTGGACTAGATGATAAAAATACATCATGTTCAATATGTTTTGAGACAATTCATAAAGATAAAAAAAATTGTGAACCTGAAGATAATATAAACTGTAATTCAGTTAATTTACCATGTAATGGAAACCATAAATTTCATAGTAAATGTATACTTGAATATTTTTTGAAGTCAAGGAAGATTATTTGTCCACTTTGTAGATTCAATTTTGATTATGTAGAAAAAAAAAAGTTAATTGATGTGTTTAAAAAAGACGAGAATAAACATAGAGAAGATAATTTAGATAAGCTAATAACTGAGTTTGAAAGGAAGTTATTAGATCCTGATAAATATTTCAATAAAGATTCTGATCAATATTCTGATGAATATTCTGATGATTTACTTGAAGAACGTAATACTCATAGTGGAGTAAGAACCGTGGAAGGTGTATTATTAGGAACAATTCTAACTTTACTATTTGTAGCACCTATACTTGGTATAGGTATTCATACTTTATATCCTGTAATATTAATGGCAATAGCTGGTTAGATATTTATACTAAAATTTATTTTAATATTTTTTTTCGCAATCTAAAATTTTAATAAGATTTTAAATTACGATATAGAGAGAAAATGGAAAATTAATGTAATTATGTCAATAAACATAACAAATAAGCAAATTCTCTCATTTTTTGAGCAACATCCTACATTAAATCCTGAAATAACAATATTAAAATTTATAAATATAATGGAGTCGTTGCAAGAAAATATGAATAAAACATTAAATAATAGTACAGTTTTAGAAATTTTAGATTCTATAAATTCATTAAAGAGAGATAATGAATCAAATCTCTCAAAATATATGTTAGAAATTAAGCGTGGATTAAACGAAGATATAAGAATGATAATGTCTAATAGTATAAATGAGAGATTAGAGCCAAGTTTGCGGGAAAAACTAAAAGAACAGCAAATTCAATTAGTACATAATGTATCGGGCCGTCTAGAACAATTATTAGAAAATAAAATTTCAGGGATTAAAGAATCTACTTCAGCAAGTAGAGAGATTCTCTCAACACAACATAATACATTGAATGATTTATTAAAACGATTTGAGAATTCAAGTAAAAAAGGAAAAATATCTGAAAACATTTTATTTAATATTTTGTCAAATATTTATCCTTGTGGAGAGATTAGTGATGTTGGAAAGACAAAGGAAACCGGTGACATTATGTTGCTAAGAAAAAATAAACCAACAATTTTGATAGAAAATAAGGATTGGACAAGACCGATTGTAAATGCTGAAGTTCAAAAGTTTGTACGAGATGTTGAGATTCAGAAATGTCATGGGCTTTTTCTCTCTCAAAATGTTGGAATATGTTCAAAAGATAATTATGAAATTAATATTTTGGAAGGAAACTTGGTTACTGTATATATTCATAATGTAAATTATGATCAAGAAAAAATAAGTGTTGGAGTAGATATTATTGATAACATAAGTGAAATTTTGAAGGAAATTGATGTCTTAGAAATAAATCAAAGCACTGAATATAGTATTTCAAAAGAATTAACACAATATATAAATGGTGAATATCAAAATTATTTAGCACACAAAGAGAGAACAATCAAAATGGCGAAAGATTTTGTGGCAAATTTAATAAAACATGAAGAAGAATTTAATTTTTCAAGTTTAGAAAAGTTTTTAGAATCAAAATGTAATACTCAAAATAATAAAAATGTGTGTAAATATTGTGGATTTATTGGTAAAAAAGCTCAGTCATTATCGGCACATATGCGTGGATGTGCAAAATATAAAGCAACTTTGAAAAAAGAGAAAAATGAAAGTATGGAAATTTGTATAGATACGGAGTAAAAAAATAAAATTAAAATAATAAATAATTTTAAAATATTTAAGTCATGGCTTCGCCATTAGCCACTTTAGTGGCGACTTAAATATTTTTAATTAAAAAAAGAAAAGAAAAAAAATTTTACAACCGGTTGGAAATAAGAATTGAAATTAGAATTAAAATAAGAATTTAAATAAAATATTTAGTTATATTATAAGATGTCAACTACATTGGAAATTGGTGCTAAAGAAAAAATTATATATGTTCAGGTATGTTTTAGTGATTCGGTTACTAATGCAGTTATACAAATGATAAATAAATTTAAATCTGAATTTGATAAAATAACAGTAATATGTATAACACCACCATATAATGTTAAATTTATGAATACTGATGATTATTATAGTCATAATATGTTTGAAAAATTAGTAACAGAATTTCAAAGTTTGATAACAAGTGAAAAATTATCTGTATATCCAGTAAATCAAGAAGGTCGTCCTTATCATTTAACAAAAACAATATATGATCATGCCAAAAATTTATTACCCAATGATATTGATTATGAACCACAAATAATATATGATAAACATAAACCAAAGCATGCTGCAAAACTTTTTAGTTCGAATCAGGATGACACTGACAAATATGTAAGTTTTTATCTTGAAGAAACAAATAATAAATTCAAAGAATTTATAATAAATTATATAGGGTATCAAAATGATGGAAAACCTCCTAAAGAGGACCCTCCTTCTAATTTAGAAAAATATGCTAATGAGCAATTAATTTTATCAAATTTAGTTTTAAAAGGATCACTTTTAAATTTTATAAATTTAAAAAATAATACTTTACTTGATTTTAGTAAACAAAATCCAAAGTCAAAAGAGTGTATTTATTTTTTTATTGAACATATTTACAAAATCAATAATTCAAATATACAACTAGATAAAAGCAACTTTATAAATAGTAAACAATATTATGATCAAACATTGAATGATTTTGTAATACATATTAATACTCACAATAATGATATAATATATAAAGATGACTCGCTATTACATCTTGATAATCAATATGTATATTTAATGTCGATGAACTATGAATACGGATTAGAATGTGTATTAAATCAACCCGATACAGAAAATAAATATCAACGTTTTCAGTCTTTACCATTTGCATGGAATTCATATAATATGACTGTTTCTGATTTTATATCTAGTTTTTATGCTTTATCAATAATAGCAGAGGTAGAAGGAATAGATGAACCAATTAAAAATAATACATTGAATGATGGGATACAAACAATAAAAAATACAAATTATTTACAACCTAGTGAATTAAAATGGAACGAGTATAACCAAATTAAAAAAAATAGTATAAATAAATCCATTGAAATTATAGCAGATATAGAAGTAGATGATTTATTTGGAATTACATGTATAATAAATAAAATAAAAAATCCACAACTGAATGTTACTATACATATAATTGTAGATCATTTTGATAAAGAAAAAAAATTAGCCACAAGAGCAAAATCAAAATATGAAAAATTTAATGTTAAAGAAGTTACTACAGATATCATTGCAATAGTTAATACACAAGAAATATATCAACATTTTAAAGGACAAAAAAATTGGGATGATTTTGCTGATATGGCTAACAAAATTGATAAGTTAAAGAAAGGCATTGTAAGTAAAGATACTGAAAGTACAAAAACAAATCTTTTAATACATGATGGAAAGATAGAGACAATAGAGACAAAGAATAGAGATATAATTGAAATAAGCAATACAAACAAAAAAACTACACAAGTTTTTGATAATGAAAAATATACAATTTATTTATCATTAGAAAAAAATAATATTTTAGGTGCAATGATAAAACCAAAAACAGGCATACATCCCGCCGAGACGCCCTCAGGCATACATCCCGACGATCCAATGGAAAGAAAAAGGAGAGATTATCATCGTGGCTTGCGCACGGAAAGGTTGGGTGGTAAAAAAAAATTAACAAAAAAGAAGAAGACCAACAAAAAAGAGAAGACCAACAAAAAGAAGAAGACATACAAAAAAAATAAAACATACAAAAAAAAGAAGACCAACAAAAAAAAGAAGATAAGTTGAAGCTTTAATTTTATTTTGATTATTACATAAATAAAATTAAAAATATAAAAAGATTTAAATAATTGTGAGAGAAAACCTAACTATGTTCAATAATCTCTCAAAGAACTCAAAAATAAATATAAGTTTTCAATAACTTATCTCAAGTCTGAAATAAAATCTAACCGAAATATGTGACACCATAAACAAAAATTTACAAAATATTTGTTATGATATAAGATAATAAATATTTTCAAAGTATAAAAAACAATTATGTTATTTTTTGTTAAATATTTCGACTATAAATAATATTTTTTATTATGTAAAATGGTAAGAAATAATTTTAAATTAATTTTTGAGAGAAATATTTTATGGTAATGTAATAATATTAACATAAAATAAAAATTGTTATGATAAATGGTAAGAAAAAATATTTATCTTCTTTTTGTATGTCTTGTTCTTTTTGTTGGTCTTCTTTTTGTATGTCTTCTTTTTTTATCAAATCCTTTTGCTAAGATTTTGCTTTGACTACTAATCATATATTCTTTTACAAATTTTAAACTTTTATTAGATGTTATATTATTTAAAAATTTTGTTAATAATTCTACTGGTCTATCATCTACTATAAAAAAAGCTAGATGCATGTCTGCAGCTCGTATTTTTTTCCTATCAGATTCAGATATTGGTTGCTTATAATTTGATTCTTGAGATTCAAATAACATTTTTTCATAATTTATAGTATGGTGATCTATATCTAAAAGGTGTTTATAATCTATTATAGATAGTGTATCAAATTTTAAACTGTAAAGAGATTTTCTTAAATTTCTTATTTCTTCAATAGTATCATATAAACCATCAGATTTCTGAGAGAATGAAGTATAATTTTGGTATGATTCATGTGCGTTTTTTAGTATTTTATTTCTTCCTGTCTCTAATTCTTTTTTTAATGATTTATTTATAAATTGAAGTATTGATTTAAAATCTATAATTTTAATTAGAAATTGTACTTCTAATTTCTCATTAATATGTTGTGCTTTTAATTTGTTACTAAATTTTGAGGTTGCATGTTTATTTATTTGCGTTATAATGTCTGTATTAAATTTTGGTATTTTTGATAGTTGATTACTGTAATAATTCTTTAAAAGAAATTCTTTTAATTTTTCTGCATCAGGATTTAAAACAAACTTTGATTTATTCATTCTTATAATATGTAAATATTTTATTTTCTTTTTGTATGTCTTCTTCTTTTGTTATGTATTAAGATAATAAATATTTTAAAAGCATAAAAACTAAAATAAAATTGTTTGTTAAATATTTTAACAAAAAATTTCATTTTTTATTATCTAAAATGGTAAGAAATAATTTTAAATTAAATTTTGAGAGAAATATTTTATGGTAAGAATATTTTTTAACAGAAAATATATTTTGTTATGATAAATGATAATAAAAAT
>Ga0181412_1000636_pt1 | contig 14717 bp, 23 predicted proteins | sample 35SPOviralmetaG_FD_130113 | JGI IMG/M metagenome (GOLD analysis project Ga0181412, IMG submission 130113) | Marine viral communities from the oligotrophic San Pedro Time Series (SPOT) site, San Pedro Channel, CA, USA - 35 SPOT_SRF_2012-08-15 | ecosystem: Environmental > Aquatic > Marine > Strait... | reverse complement strand
GAGAGCTGACCATAATCTTTTAAAGTAACTTTTTATTTTTTTCATATAACTAATTTTAATTTTTATTCTTCACCTTCACGTCTCATTGCTGAACCTGCTGCACCTCCTATATCACGTAAAAATCCAAAGATTTTTGTTAAAGTTTCTGCTGCTTTAGGGTGTTTTTCTTTAAATTCTGGATCTTCTGCTGCTTGTTCTAATGCAACCATTATACCAGCAGTACCAAATAGTCCCATTATTCCTGCTACGGCACCAAAGATACTTTCGTTCATCATATCTTTTTTATTACCTTCATCGGCTTTTTCAGGTGTTTCATTTACTGATTCAAAAGATCTAATACCTGCTAATTCTTGTAATCTTTCTGATAATACTTTTTTTGACATTTTTAATTTATTTAAGTTGTTGTTTTTCATTTTTATAATCTTAATCCGTTAGCTAAACCTTCTAAATATGCTTCTTTTGCTATTTCATAATACATTCTAACCCCCATAGCTCCTTCTCTTAAGTTGGCACCATTTTTCCTACATATTTCAAGAAGCTTAATATGTTGTTCTCGGGTCATATCTGTTTCTGCTATCTTATAACGTTCGTTTGTTTTTTCTAATAGGTCGTCTTCTTCTTCTTTTGCGATAGATGTTAATCTTACTCCTAATGCTTTAATAGTTTCTGGTAAAGTAGCTCCAAATACATCATTTAAAACAACGTTATTTCCTTTTCCATCTGCTCCAAAGGTTTTTACGTGTTTTTCTAACTGTTTTTTAAATTTTTCATTTGCTTTTTTAAGTAATTCATTATAGTCATCTGCTCCTCCTTCTTTTCCTTTAAGTTTAGATTTATATACGTCTAATAATTCATCTTTTTTAGCTAAAATGCTTTCAGGAGATGGTTCATCTTTTGTATATTCACTTTCTTTTCCTTTTTTACCTCTATATAATAAATTTTCTATAGCATCTTTTTCTAAATCAAATCTGTTAGATTTAGATTTTTTAGCTCCTTTTGAAGCTGCTTTGTCTGCTTTTTCATCATCTAAATCTATATCTTCTTGTTCATTTAAAGCTTGACTAACTAAAGTTTTTATATTTTCTTTTAAAGCTTTCATTTTTATGTCAGCTTTTGTAGACACTTCTAAATTTTGAGTTTTTGGTTCAGTCATTTTATCATTTTTAAAGTTTTGATCTACTTCTTTCATTTTAAATTCATCTTGTTCAGATAACCATGATTTAAATGAAGGTTTTGAACCTTGAGTATTTCTATATTTAGTTTCATAAGTAACTATAGCAGTGTAATAATTTGAAACTTCTTCTAAGTTTTTAAGAACGGATTCTGTTGCTTTTTCTCTTTCCTCAATTGTTGATTCTGCTAATCTTGAACAACCAATGGCTGTTAGTTCATAATCCATACCTTTTCTAAATTCGTATGGGTTTACTCTATCTAATCTATCACCTAAATGTTCATATGTATTTCCTTTTTCTGCACCTGAATATATTGTTCCTTCTTTTCCAGAAGGTTTAGCATGCTTTGGTGAATATCCGTTAAATTTATTATTTGCCATTATTGTAATGTATTATTCCTATATAAATATAAAATTATTTTGGAGACTAGTTATTGTTTAATTATTCTTTTAGTTACTCTTAATTTATCATGCTTAATGACTAAATTATATATTCCTTTTGGAATATAATTAAGCATTATTCTTTTTGTATTTTGTTCTGATATTATTAATTTACCCATCATATCATATATTTCTACATCAATTTCTAATCGTGTATCTATATTTAAAATATCATTTGTTGGGTTAGGATATACTATAATTGTTCCTGATTCAGATTCTTCTATTGATACTGGCCAACCATTTTGACAATAATCATACATTGATTGGCAACTTGTATCCCAATCATCCGTACAACAATATGAATCTATATCTATTACCCAAGCATAACATCCATCGTTTAACCAATATGGAATTCCTGGTCCTCCATAACATCCTGCATTATATAAACAAGTAGTATTGTCAGGTAAATTAACTAAAGGATCATAGTTATATGCATTAGGATCTGCACATCCTTCTATAATTACAACACATGTGCCATCATCAAAACATGCATCTGAATCATAATTAAGTGCTGTTGAATCTGTACAGCCCGCAATATAACAACATGAATTATCTAATGTGTTTGCTAATGGGTCATAATTTAATGCTATATTATCTGTACATCCTATTATAATTTCTACACAAGTTCCATTATCAGTATTTGCTGTTGCATCATAATTAAACGCATTTAAATCAGTACATCCATAAATAAATTCTATACAAGAACCATTATCTGTATTTGCGGTTGCGTCATAATTAAACATTACAGGGTCAGTACAACCATATATAGGCATTATACATGAACCATCATTATCTGTAGCATTAATATTAAAATTAAGTGCTGTTTGATCTGTACAACCTAATACTTCTAATTCATCACAAACCCCATCACTATCAACATCATTTAAACAGACATTATAACAATCATAATATGTTGGGGGGTATAAACAACCATTTGATATAGTTGCTATTGAATTATAATTACATGCTGTATTGTCCATACATCCAATATAATAACATGAAAAGTCATCAAAATTTGCTAATGAATTAAAATTATCAGCAATAGGATCTGTACATCCATTTATAAAAGGGATGCATGAATTGTCTTCGACATTTGCTAATGGATTATAATTTATGGCAAATTCGTTTGTACAACCATAAATGTATTCTATACATGATCCATCATCGACATTTACATTAGAATCATAATTAAATGAGTTTATATCCATACAACCTTCAACTGTTGGGATACAAGTTGTCCCACAAAATGGTATTGCTGTATATTTTGTAAAAAATGGTGAGTCAAATGATTGTAAAGCTCCTTGACCATTGTTTGCAAAAGGATTCTGACCTTCATACATTAATTCAACACCATTAGCATTAGTTAATTTAAATGAGTTATGCCATGTTTGAAATTGTACTTCTTGTGGGGGTTGTTGTGGTCCTCCTACTTCAAAATAAAATACTTCTACTGGAATCCCTGGATCTAAAATTAAATTAAATGTTTGTTGATAATTTCCAGGACCCATTGTATATGTTCCTAAATCTATACCATTTTGATAAACTCCTATATATGAATTACCCCATCCATCACCACCTGCATCTCCAATCCATAATTCATAATTACAATCTGGTATCAAGTCCATCATTGTTGCTGTTGGATCATAATTAAATGCATTAGAGTCAGTACAACCATATATGTGTAAGTTAATACAAGAACCATCATCGTTATTTGCTAATAGATTAAATTCTTGATAATCATCATCTGTACATCCATCTATTGTGGGGATAGTAGAACATGGGGTTGCTGATTGGGCCCCTGAATATAAAGTGTCTCCAAATCCTGGATTATCCATATACCAAATAGTATCTCCTGAACAATCATATATAATAATTGAGCCATCCATTGTTCCACCTGATGTAGAACCCGCCATGCCATCACCATAATCATCGTTAACTATTAATTCAAATCCTGCATTTTGATCTACACAAAAATTATATGTATATGTTTGTCCTATATCATTAAAATCATATGTTCCTACAATAGCTTCATCTATAACTCCTAAACTATTCATTATCCATGAAGTTTCACTAGGCCAATTATCAAATGTAATTTCCATTGTAATTTGATATTGGTTTGAAGTATCACAGGTAGTTCCAGAACATGAACCATCATCTTCTGTTGCCCAAGGATTATAAGATATTTGTGTTGGGTCTGTACATCCATCAATACACGGAGTAGGAGTATAAGTAATGGTATCAGACATAGTACCATCTGCAAACTCTACTTGTAAATAGTGTTCTACACTCCAATTAGGGGGCATTTGACCATTACCTGCATTAACTGCAAAATTAGTTGCATTAGGTGGTACACCATATTGATATGGTCCAACACCTTCGGCGTTTGTATACCAAACCTTAACAGTTTCGCATGAAGGATTATATGCTTCTGTAGTCCACTCAAATATAGCTAATGCTTGACCTCCTGGATAACAATTTTGATATGCGTTAGATGATAAAATCCCACCACAGGCAGGATATGTACAACTACCATCATCTGCAGTTGCTAGTGAGTCAAAATTTAATGCATTTATGTCTATACATCCAAATACATCTGGTGCAGGTGGTGCACACGGTGCAATTGTTAATGTATCTATATATGATAATCCAAAATCCCCTGCGACATACATAATTGTATCTTGACAATCATTTTGTATTAAGAACCATCCATCTGTTCCTCCCCATTGTGAAGCACCTAACCCATCACCATATGAATCAAATATAGATACAATTATATCTCCTCCTATAGGAATAATAGTATCATATAAGAAGTTAGATTCAGTAATTGAATCATTACCTATAATAATAGGTGAACCTCCTGGAGGTGTTATTTGCCAAGAAGTTTCTCCTGGATAATTATCTGTTAATAGTTGTATGTTTATCCAACTATTTTGTGCTAATAACATTGTTGGCAATAACGCCAATATTAATAATAACTTTTTCATATATTTATAATTTTAAAATTGATCCATTAGGATTTCATCTATTACCTCCTGAACATCTTTTTTTGTTGCTTTCATAGCAAAAGAAATATCAGCTTGAAATCTTTTAACTTCTTTACCATTGAATACTATAATTGTTGGTACAACTACTATTTCATATAAGTCTTGTGAATCTGTGTCTGTTGCTATATCTATATATTTTACACCACAATCACCTAAATCGTTTACCCATTCTACATCATTTGATGAGTTCCATCCAGCGTTAAATTGTACTACACATATATCTGATTTACAAGGAGATTTTTGTGCAAAAGTAAGACTTGAAATCGATATTAAGCCTAATAATAATAATAATTTTTTCATATTGTTTATTTTAATCTATCTATTTTTTCTTCAATACGTTTCAAATCTTCTTTAATCTCTTCAACATCGTCTTGAGTATTTTCGATTGTTAATCGAATATTTTTATCTTTCATATCAAATTCCATCCTAGTAACATCCGGTTTTGGAGGGGTTGGTAATTCTTTAGCTAAAGTAATTTCTGCTTGTAATGTAAACCACATTCCCACAAGTGTAAAAATTAATACTGCTATTCCTCCTAATGTTTTTAAACTTATTTTAAATGATGTGTCTTCGTTTAATTCTTTTGCCATTTTTTAATATATTACATAATTTAAACCAAATGAAAAATCGTGCCAGTTACGATTCCAATACTTATTATATTTTCCTTCTAAAAATATTCCCAAACTTTTATTAAATCTATAACCAAATATTAAACCACCTGAATAATCTACCCACTGTCCATCATTAAATTTGTGATATGAATATTCTCCATTATTATTATAATGATAAGGCATTACATTTCCCCAACTATGAACCCAAAAATCATCTGTAAAATGATAATAATCAAATCCTATAACTAAAGAGTGTTGTAATGTTTGGCTTAATTGGTTTCTTTTTTTTTCTGTATAATCTGCTAGTGCTTGGGGTATAATAACTGCTTCCCAAACTTCTGTACTAGTTGCGACTGAATTATTTGATGGATCAAAATATTCTGTACCACCTTGTCCATCAAATGTAACTGAATATCCTTCTTGTAATGCTAATTGTGAATAATGTAAATTACCATTTGATAACATCCATTCTTCTAAAGGATTATATCCATAAGGTTCTGATAATCTTTGTACCGCTCCTACATTAAATGAAAGTTTATTTCCTATTTTTAATCTGTATCTTTCTGAAGCTTCAAAATATTCAATGTCTGCAAAACCATCTTGGATATATTCTATTTTTGCTATCCATTTATTAGCAACATATCTTAAAAAATGTTGTTGATTTAAGAAATTAATACCTTGTTGTCTTGTATAATCTAATTCAAATAAAAATTCAAATCCTTTAATTTTACCTATAGTAGCAGCGTCTGAAAAAGAATTTTCGGTACCATTATAAAAAGTATTTGCTCTATTTTCATATCCTAACCTTGCTATTTTTCTAACACCAAAAGTTAATGAATAATCAAAGGGTGTTTCTATTGTTTCTGTTTCTAATCCATTTGTTATAGAAAATACATCTACATCAGATATAGAATTACCACCATTTACGGCACCATAAAACGTTGAATATTTAAAAACCTTTTTTAATTTAGGTTTCCATTCTTGGGCGGAAGCATTTAACGTAAATAACGCTAAAATTACTAAAAAAATCTTTTTCATATACGGATATTATAATATACGAAAATAAATATAGAAAAAAAAGAGCAGCCTAAGCTGCTCTCTAGGATTTTTACGACTTGATCCTTGTTTGCCGTTGGTGTTGAGTGCCCTATCAGGCAGCCATCGCAAATACTGATTCTTCAGTAGCTACAGTTTCTGTTGCCAGAAATCTGATTGCTGCTAATGAAGCAAAAATACCTGCTTTCACCGTTTCAACTTGTTTGCCAGTTGTTGCATTGAATCTTCTTTATATCCTTACTATCTGTCAAAACCAGTCATCCCCTATCATTAAAGTGGAGAATATGAGACTCGAACTCATGACCTCTTCGGTGCAAGCGAAGCGCTCTAGCCATCTGAGCTAATCCCCCCTAGTGGAGATGCCGGGAATCGAACCCGGGTCCAAAATAGCAGCTAATATAAATACTAGCGATTCATTTAATTATATAAAATAGAAATTATTAATCCAAATCTTCCCATTGTAGTCCTTCATTTTTGTTTAAATTATAATCTTCTATTTGTTCTTTTATTTGATATAATATTGTTATGATATCTGTGTTTGTTAATGTACTGTCTCTTTCAATATCATCAATAAGGTTTTCGATTTTATCTTGTATTTCTTCCATTAGAATTTTCTTTTACTACTTTATCATGAGCATACCGCCATTTATCTCTAGTTTCTTTATAACGGTGTTTATCTTGATATCTCATTTTTTCTAATTGAGCATCAAATTCTTTTTTAAGGCCTTTTTTATTAATTGATTCTGTAACTTCCCAGAATGTATCTTCCCAATGTCCCATATTTTGTTATTTAATCCATTCGTTATATGCCCTTACATATGCATCTAATTTTGAAAGCCAACGTCCCTCAAAAGAGGCTTTTTCTAATTCCTCTTCAGCAAATTCTTTTACTTCATTTCTTAAACCATAAGCGTGTGCTTCAAGTAAAATTAATTCAATTTCTTCTTCGTCTTCCACGTTTTTTTGGTTCATCTTCTGGAAAGAGTCTATAATGTTCTTTCCAGTACGCATTTTCTGTATTTTTAATCTTTTCTTTGTCAGATTTAGTTGTTCTTTTTTTTCTTCCTGATTCATGATATTTGGGTAATTTTAATTTTTCTAACTTATTGTATAATTTTTCTAACTTATCATAGGTAGGGTCAAAATGTTCTACTAAATAAGGGCCATTGGAAAATTTGTCTAAATCATAATGCCAAACACTTTTACCTCCTAATTCTGGTTTTGAGGGAACATCATAATATGTTCGGGTAAATTTTCTTTTTATTTCAATATTTTCTTTAGGTCTTCCTCTCATGATATTAAATTTTTTTGTAAAAATAAATTATTTAATGTTTTAGTTACTTCATTTATATTATCTGGATTTATAAATGATGCTTCTTTACCATACATAATTTTAAAATTATTTATTAATTCTTTTTCTCTATAATCATTTGTAGGTGAATTAATGAAATAACTTAATATTTTAACACCTTTTTTCTTTATATTATAAACTGCTTTTGTAGTATCTAATAATGCTGTTTTACCTTTATAAATAAAACCCCTACTTTCAAATGTAGGATAACCATCACTCATATTAATTAAATAACTATCTAAATAATAAGATGAATTAGGTATATATTCGTTTAATGTGTTTAAACACATTCCCTCAGGTGTTAGTCCTTTTGGATTATAATATGCTAAGTTTTTTAAATCTTTTAATGTGTGTTTTTTACTATTAAAAGCCAAAATTAATAGGGGAATTTGTGAAGTTTTTGATGATAACCTGGGATCTTTACCCGTAGTTCTAATAGATATATTTAAATCTATATTATTCATATATAAAGATACATAACCTAAGGCAATTGTATTTGTAAGTACAGATTTCCATTTATTATCTTCTTGCATACTACCACTTCCATCTATAGATAAATGTATACTAATAGGTTTATAATTTGATTTATCTATTTTATAAAATAGGTCATTTTCAAAATTAGCAGCATATATTCGTCTAGGATCTATTTTACCTGTTTTTAATCTTTTGGATGCTAATGTTATTTGTTCGTTTCTTATCTGTAATTTATTTAATAATTTTTTTCCTAAAGATATACCCTTATTTGCTGTGTTGTTGTATATAGATGATATATGAAAAATGTCATATAAATTAGAATTAATTAATGTTTTATTAATTCCATCAATCACATGTACTTTTATATTATCTCTTTTAACCCCATTAAAGTCAGTTGTTTTTATTTTTTTACTTTTAATATTTAATTTTGATAAAGCTTCTACTTGTTGGCGTTCATTTTTAGACATAGATGATTTATGAATTTCACCATTAATAAAATTTTCTTGTTTATTAAATGCTTTTTTAGTTTCTTCCTTAGATGGAAATTTACTACTAACATTTTGTTTATTTTGTTGAACTTGTGATTTACGTTCTTCAGGAGTCATTGATGCAAAATGGTCTGATAAATATTTATATATTTTAACAGCAATTAATAAAGATTCATGTGTATTAATTAGTCTGTTAATATTTTTTAAATCAATTATCTCATAAATTTGTTGTAATTTAGCTAATGCATTAAGGTCTGTGTTTTTATTAAAAATGTTAATAATTCTAAATATATAAGATTCCCAATTTTCTTCTCTATATTCGGGTCCTTTTAATGATTTATCTACTATTTTACTGTAGAAATATCTTTTATACATTGCTCTATAATATCCTTGATATCCTGGTGCTTCATTATAAACTAAATCATCAATACGTCTATCTTCTATGAAATTTAATAAAATACTAATAGTATGTTTACCAGACATTAAATTTTTAGGAGCTAATGTATTATTTAAATATTTTAATTCATTAAAGTTAGTATATTTACAATGAGTTGCTTCATGAAGTGCAGTACCTACCACACTATCTACGGTGTTCGCTGATATAGATGATGATAATGTGATTTTTTTACCATTTGTCATAGAATCCCCATCATTATTTGAATAAAATTCAACTGGGATTTCTTTATCTGTAAGGATTTTTACAAAATTTGTAATAGCTTTTTGGGTATTGGCTAATTCTAATAAATTAAGTGTACCTTTTATATCACTATTTAACCAAAAGTTTGAATTATTCATATTTTATACATTTTTATACGGTAAGATACGAAAGATATTTTGCTTCTCCAAATTATTTTGCAATTTTCTTTTCAACATAAACACATGTATCTCCTTGATTAAAACCTTTTTCAATTAATAAAGGTAAAGACATTGGTTTGGCCCAGGCATAACATGTAAAATTATTAAAATGTTTTTTAACATATATCCAACGAGTATCCCATAGTTTTCTATATATACCCTGTCTTCTATAATTAGGATGGACCCAAGCGTCTAAAAATTTAATACGTTTATTTGATTCTCTTTGAAGATGAATGTGACCTACACATATATTACTTATATGTGCTACCCAAGCATGTAATGTATGCTGAGTGGTTCCCGAAGGGGGAATATGCATAATAGATATAGGTTGCAAAGTCGATAATATAAAATTTAATTAAACTTCGCAAATACATACTATTGTTTTTTACTTTTTAATTATTTTTATAAACAGATTCATCTGTGATGTGGTTTATATATAACCTAACGGCAGAAACTCCAACTAAAAATATTGATGTTCCATATAATTTCATTTCAAAACACGCTAATGCAATAGTTAATAAATAAAGTGGTGTTTCTAAGATTCTAATAGCTCTTTTCATATTTTCATATTTTAATTATACCATAAGATACGAAAGATATTTTGCTTCTCCAAATATTTTTGCGGAAGTCTTTAATTAATCACAAGGTTCTTTACAACCAGGACTATTTTTATAAGGAAACCATTTATTCCATAACTCTTGTCTTCTATCACACCCACAATCTTTTTCTCCATAAATCCATTTAACTAAACGTTTAATACCAGTATAACGTGTGAATTTTTCAAATGTGTCACCAAAACCTTTACTTTTATTTTGGTTTTCTTCTAGTGTTTGTTTTATTTGGTCTCGTAGATCCATTATTACCTTTATTTATTTTGTTATTTTTATTAAAATTAATGTTATTATTACGCTTATTATTATTTTTATTAAAATTTCCATAATCAAACGTTTTATTAATATTGTTATGTTTATTAATTCTGGTTGAATTACTTGATTTCCAATCTCTAGGAAAAACAAATGATTTATCTTTATTATTTTTTATTTTTATTGTTGGTGTAAAATCTTTTGCTATATTATTATTAAGTGTAGGTCCTCTATGTCCATATACATAATGACCATTATCACAATGTATGTGTATGTGGGAATGTGTGTAATAATGGTAAGGAGGAATAAATTGATAATAATACCACCATGGGTAAAAATGAGGAATCCCATAATAATAATAAAAACTATCCCAATACCCAAAGTATGGTGTGCCTCCTAATTCATAATCAGTATACCAATATACTTCAGTTGTATGTGGGTGATCTTCATATATAGGATCTGGAGTATAAGATGTAACATAACATCCTGTCATTACAGACAATATAGTTAATGTTACTAACCAAAATATCATAACAATTACATATCCTATTTTTTTACTCATATTCTCCATATAAATTATATGTTTTTACTGGTTCTGGTTCAGGTTCTGCTATTTCATTTTCACAATACACAAAAACTTGGCCTTCTGCTGCTTTTATTAAATAATCTCTTGCTTGTGTTGATTGAAAAACCCATTCAATTCCCTCTGTTAGACTTGAAAATACGGGTTGTTCAGAATCAGCGGGTGTCCATCTATCACCAGGTGGAAATCGTTTTAATACTAATTTTAAATTTATATCTTTTTCTGCCATTTTATTTGTTTAAATATGCTTCTAATTCTTGTTTGTTGGGTATACCTACTATGGAAGAACATTCATCACATACCCATCTAATAATAAAGGTGGAGGAATCCACATTTTCCTTAGTAGATCTTACTGTTTTATTGGAGTGTTGGCATGTTTTTTGGATGTGTTTAATTTCTTTTTCGATCTTTTGTTTTTTAGAAAAAAGATCTTGAATTTTTTGAGGTTTTCTCATAAAAATAAAATTTTTAAATAACCTCGCTACTCTCACAGCCAACCCAACTACCTACGTATATACAACCTTTATTAATTATATGTGGATACATACAACGGGCGGACTGATTACGATAATATATGTAAGAAACCGGTTCGGTCCGGTTCGCAGAAATAATAATTACAATAGAATTTTAAAAACCGAAAGAAAAAGAATCAATAATGTGAATACGCACGTGACACATGCGATGAGGCTCGACACAGAAATTTTTTTCAGATCTTTTTTTTTAATGTCTGTATATTTTAGGGTAAAATGGGTATTTTGGAAAACTGTATTATAATGCTAGTAGAAATACAGATATCATTATGATAATGTAAATGTAAGGCGTAATGTCTAACTTTTTTTCTTGTATATTCATAATGTTTTTTATTGATACGTACAACACCATGAGGATACAACAACACATTTAATATGACAAGATTATGAACCTTTACTCACATGTAAATATATGCGTATATATGCTCGATGGTGAAAGACCGTTTACGAGGAGAGGGTCGGTCTAAACTTGCGCGCATATGTGCGCGTACATACATGGCACGCAATTGTGGCGCCCCTATATGCTATCGAATCGCTAACGCCACGCTAGCGTATTGCAAACATACTTTTAGACTAAGAAAGCGAATCACTATTGACTCGCTTTCAAACCATAACCATCTACTATTTACTTTACAAATTCCAATGTTTTAAGATTTAACTCAACATTTACACGCTTACCTAATACAAACGTATATCCTTCAACTTTAGTACGTCCAATGTAACTTACATTACAAACATGGCCTGATATATTATTTACTATACAACCATATTCACTATGCTCGTTTGGTTGACTGTACTTATATTCACTATTGTTTATTTTGAATTGATTTCCTTTTTTGAACTTACCATTTACATTAGCATAAAACGCTTGTTTAGCTAATCTAACTTGTCTAGCTGATTTTTTATTTACAGGACGACCTGTATTGTTAGCTCTATTATCGACTTTTTTTTCTACTTGAACTTCTACATTTATTTTGTTTAACTTTGTCATAACTAATTGGTTTTTAATTTATATTTACTTTATTTATGCCATAAATATACGAAAGGGACTTGGCTTCTCCAAGCCCCTTCGCATAAGTCTTTAACAAACTTTAACGTATGATTCAACAATTCGTCTGTAACCTGTAAACCTCATATCTGGATTGTCAATTACAATACCATCTTTAACTGTTAAAGCATGCTTATTAACTAATACTATAAATGTACCTTTGTTAAATTTACTACAAAATGTTTTAACTGTATAAGCAACTGGCTTATGAGTATATTCTGCATTAATTGGCTTATGCACACATACTAAGTTGTATGTTTTAGATTCAGGAAATAAAGTATCACTAAATAAATCAAATGTAACATTCTTAAGTGTATTTAATGTTGCATACACTGCTTTAGTACCTTTTCTAGCTTTACGCTTGAAATTTTCAGCAGTAAAACTATGAGCAATGTCATATGAAATGTTAAACGCGTTTGCAAATGCTCTTACAGCACAATCATTCTTCTCACCTGCAGCCAACACACTGCCTTTTGTTACATCGTAACCGTTTGTAAAATTTTCTAGTATCATAATTTATGGTTTTTAATTATTATACTTGAATATACGAACTTTCCTTCAGTTCTCCAACCATTCTGGCCATTACAGTTCTAGTAGTTGTGAACAATTTCATGAACAATCTTAATTAGACTGTATGAGGCCGTCCTACAAACAAACATTCACATAGCCAAATTATTCATATGACGTTTTTAATTTACTTGTGAATATGATTGTTCGTAAGTAATTGATAGGCTATATACAAAAAGTTTGGCTTACTCAGCATGTGTGTGTTCGGGGTGTAGTCTTGTTCAACTTACAACCATACAACTATTCATATACTACCATGTAATACTATGTAATTGTATATCAAAACATACATACATTTACATATACACATATACTATTCTATATACTACAAATACATGTTTGTGTTACACAATACATCAAAGTAAAACACAATACTAACGTAATTAAACACATAAAAAAAGCATTAAATCATCGCATGTGTTTTACAGAATTATATTATTATTCCAATGAATCTACTAGCAACAATTACAATACAACCATTTAGAACATATTAATTATACGTTCAACCAAACCACTTTCAATTGCATAATACAATGCACCCAATACTATTACCAATTTAACTATACTAACTATTCCATTTATTAGATATTTCATACTTTATTATTTAATTCATTTCTAACTTCTAAAAACATAGGCAACAATTCATCTGCAAAACCACTCGTCCAACTATCAACGCCATGTTCTGTGACTAATTTGTTTTCAAAACATGCTAATTCATGTTCGGTTGCTTCAAAGTATTCTACCAATGTATGTGCTACATTTTCTCTACTTTGTTCAATCATTTCTTTGCTTACTGCCATATTGATTCTTTTTTTACTTTCGTCACCAAAAGCCTTATACACTATTCACTGTGTAATAAGGCCAATTGATTAAATGTTTATTAAATACTATTCCATTTCGTATATACGTATTAAATTATTAAATGTGTGGCCGCTAGGCCTTTTCTAAAACTAAACTTTAACCTACCATTATTTCAAACAATTCTTCACCTGTACTTTTACCATTAAAGGTAATTTCATAATTTGGGTCCATTCCTGTTTCAACACAATACTTGTACAAAGCATCTATGCTAGGAAATTCTTTATCAAAATAATTACAATCTAAACTATACATTACGATAATCTTCTTATACCATTATCAACTATACTTCCTGAATACTGAACGTATTTTTTATCTAATGTAACATTAGTGTTATAGTCTATTTTTTCTTTTAGCACTTTACTTTTTATTTGTTGTGCTTTTAACAATGAAATAAATGTTTTACCACCTAATTGTAATCCATTTTCTCTATTTAATCTTATCTTTGCCATACGCTTTTATTTTTTTATATTATCCGTGAATATACGAACTCTCTCTTGCTTCTCCTAATTATTTTGCAATTATTTTTTAAGCATTTTCATATAATACTTCTTCTAGTTCTACAAATTGTTTAACATTATCTTTATAAACATACCATGAACCATAAGCAAACATGTAAATATATTCTGCACAACAACTGCTAGCATAATCTAAAATGTCTTCTTCACTAGTTAGTGTTTCAATGTTTAATTTTTCACCTCTATCTCTGTGATAAAATCTACATTGTTCTTTTTCATAAAATAACTTATAATCATTAAAATCTAATTTTTCACCTAT
>Ga0181412_1000634_pt1 | contig 14748 bp, 26 predicted proteins | sample 35SPOviralmetaG_FD_130113 | JGI IMG/M metagenome (GOLD analysis project Ga0181412, IMG submission 130113) | Marine viral communities from the oligotrophic San Pedro Time Series (SPOT) site, San Pedro Channel, CA, USA - 35 SPOT_SRF_2012-08-15 | ecosystem: Environmental > Aquatic > Marine > Strait... | reverse complement strand
TTATTATGAGAAATATGTATAACTATGCGTAATTTTTAATGTATTCTTTTATAGCACCCACAGTTAATAACTCTTCTGCGTCTTCGTCTGCTATATCTATGTCAAATTGTGATTCAAACTCTATGATTAGTTCAACGGTATGTAAACTATCAGCACCTAAGTCGTCGATTAGATGTGCATCATCAGTAACTTTTGCGATGTCTATATCTAAATGGGTTGCTATTATTCGTTCTACATCCATTATTTCTTTTTGCCTACAGTATTACTAACGTTCTTTGCTTTACCTTTGCGGTTCTTATTTGGATCGTTACGTCTTTTCTTTGATACTGCTTTACCAATAGCCTTCTTCCCACCTGAGGATCTTAAACTTGCGGCTTTGCTTTTGCTTAAACACTTAGGTTTGCCCTCGCCTTTCTTAGCATCTCCACACTTACCTATACGTTCGCCTTTGGTATTGTATCTGTCCCAGCCACCGCCACCGGCTCCGCCCTTCTTACCTTTACCAAACCAAGCACGTAGGTTCTCTTCTATTTCCTTTTCTCTATTTGCTAGGTCATGTTCAATGCCTTGCATCAGAGCATTAAGGTCCTGACTGGCTTCTATTGTTTCTTTTATTTTAAATTTGTCTAAGTATTTGTTTTGTTGCACTACCGACAGTTCTTTAAAGTCTTCTGCTTTTTTGTCTCTACCATCTTTAGATCTCAACCACATGTCAACTGCTTGTTTGTAAGGAGAGTTAGATTTACTTAGTGGTGCTACTTGTTCATTCTTAACACAGTTAGGCACAGTCTTGCCGAACATCTTTTTAGTGCCTTTCTTTTTGTATCCTTTCCAACAACGTGTTCCTTCAGTTGTGGGTGGTAACTCTTTCGCTTTCACACCACGTTTCTGATATATTTTAATTACATAGTCTAGTATTTTATTCTCCATAGAACCAGTAAATACTTTGTTCATATAGGTATCAATAAGCAACTCATATGTTTTGCTGTCAAATGGTTTATTGATTATGACTCCATAGTCTTCTATGCCTATTCGCTGTAGCAGTTTGTTTACTTTAGTGATAGGAGTGTTTGCAGGATCAGTTGCCTTCTTAAAATCTACTACTCTGGAGAGCTGAGCTCTTTTATCTGCTTCTATTAGTTCTTTAATAAACATTATTTCTTCTTGGAGTTACCCCAATTAGAAGCACCTACTTTACGGCACTTAACTAAGGCTCCACTTGCGTATGCACTGGGCCATACTTTATATCTGCTTTTAACTTTATGATAGCAGGCGTCTTTTTCACCTGCGGCTTCATCGAATTGATCTTCTGTTAGTGCTTCGTCCATAGAACTTACGCCATCAGGGTGTCCCATATTTTTATTGTCCACATAAGAGTCAATGTCGCCATTTATTAAACTTGTTTGGTGTATTTTAAGATCTTGCAAAGAATCAAAACGTCCAGTCTCTTCATCATGCTGTACACTTATATAATAGTCCTTTCCGCCTTGGGTATACTTATATGCTTTAAGTCCATGCGCCTTTAATGGATTACCACTTTTTTTATTGTAATTTTCTACTATTTCAAACTGGTCGTCTGATGTTCCTGAATATTTACTAGCACTTCTACCACCATGTTGTACAGCGGCTTTGGTCTTTGCACTTGCTTGTGACATAGCAGTAACTCTATAGGTTTTACCTGTAGGCTTATGCTTGACATTATAATGTTGGAACGATTCGGTTATAAGATCTCTTAATTTCATAATACTATTTATCTAGTAACTTAATAAATTCTTCCGCTATGGCCTTTTGCATTAACGATCCGTTATGTTTGCCGTCTCTGGCTTTGTACATATCTATGTGCTTAAAGCGATGTGTTTCTAAAGTATAGTATTCTATGTTACGCTCATTGCAGATACCTCTGAGTGCATAAGCATTTCTTGTTTTGTTTATATCTGAATTAAAGTCTTGTCCTAAATAGTCTATACAATATCCTGCATCTGAATGTGCTTTGTTTTCAAACATAGAATATACCATTGAGGGTGTGTAGCATCTAACATGGTCTTTCTTTCCTACTTCCCATCTCTTAACTGGTGGCCATAGTACAAATACTTTACTAGGCTTAATTATATCTACCCAACCTAATAGTAATCTAGTTACTGAGTCACATGCTCCTCCATTTATTCCTAAATTATATACTGTAATACCTGTATGGTCTTGTATAAGATTACTCCAACGGTCTTCTTCTGGCGTTCCTGTACCAAATGTATTTGAACTACCTAATACCAAATAGCATTCTTCTTTATTGTCGGTCCAGTCCTGTGACCTAAATCCGTATTGATTTAATTTGTAGTCTAATTTTATTTCTGGTCTTTCTATCTTTTCGTTTTTGCTTATTTTATTATAACTGGTATATGATCCGTCACCTGAAATTTTATCTAAGTGTTTAGAAAATTTATAATATGGATGTTGGTCGCTCATAAGTATGCCCTACACTTCCCCTTACCGCTCGAGTAACAAAGATTCGCTCTTTGCTACGAGTATTTCGTTTAGCCCATGTCTAAACGAACAAGTGTTTGAGTTTAGCATGGATTTCTTATTTGTCAACCTTTTCATTTATAAGTTTGATCATTTCTTTTGCAAAGATTTGATTACCCTCTTCTGATGTATGATTTATTAATCCTGGGTATGATGAAGTTATTTCATGCCCGTCTATATATAGATACTCCCCAACATAGTTTATATTGTTTTTAATATTACTGGTCATTATGGTGTTGCTAGTATCTAATCTATTCAGACATAAATCAACCATACTGCGATGTATAGTATCTGCATAATCTAAATCATAATGATCTTCAAAGTATGCTTTAGCACTTTGTAGTCTTTTATTGTCAGAAAATTTTGAAGCATGATGTTCTATATCACTATATATTAAATCTGAATTAGCATGTAAGCCTGATGTATGTACTGGGTGCTGTGGTGTATAAACTCTGTATGGTGATGTGATACTTATTATAATAACATCATAGTCCAGAGGTTGGATAGTATCTAATTGTTTTAATATACCGTATTGACTTACACCTGCCTGTGCAATATTAGTTACTGTATATTTTTGTGCTATAATATTAGGCCACCCTGTATATTCTGTGTACTTTACGTTCCAGTCTGCCGCCCAACTATCGCCTAAGATTAAGATATTCATATTACATATTTATTAAGTTATGTTTTTATAAATATATATTATGAAGACAGTTTGGATATTCGGAGGAAGTTTTTGTTCTGGTTATAGAAACGGTGGCGGCACCAAAGACTGGATAGCACAATTAAATGCTGATGTAACTGTATGGGCTTCAGCACCGCAAAGTCCTTTAAGCCAATACTTGATGCTTGATCATGCATTTAATAATCATTTATTAGAAAGAAAATTACAAGACAAACCGGATTATATAATATATGATTATCCTCCTAATACTAGGATTAATCTACCTACAGAATTATCAGACAGCGAACGTAGTATGTTAAACTTCAAAGGCTATAACGAAACAGATCATACACATAAATTTGAATGTGGGTGCCAAGGCGACAAAGAACCTCATTGGGATATAGCACATTTATTTAGATATCTTAAAAAAGATCCGGAGAGAATGAATGGGCCTAAAAGAAAGCACAATAAAGAATATATTTTACAGATACAACGTAAGATACTTAATAACGAATTACCCTTAGAAGAAGATAATAGGTATACTGATTTAGCATTAGACCGTATAAAGAAATCCGGTATACCATATGTATGGTTCTGTGCTAATAATGAAAGTGATGTATTAGAACACCAAGATGCGTATCTGGATATTATGACATTGAACGGTAGTATACCAACACAGACATATAACAGTAAAACATTTAATCACCTCAGTATACAACAGAATTTAGCATGGTCTAATTATTTTAATAAGCAGTTGCTTGACTTGCCTTAATAGGTAATGTATAATAAGATAGTATGCGATATAAACTTCCAAATTTAAATAAAGAGGAAAAAGAATTCTGGGGAAAGAATAAGGACTTTAGGGTTGTATATACTAAAACACAATTAGCAAATTTACAGAATATAGATCGCGAAAAGGTTACAACAAAAGGAACTATGTCATGGTTATACGAATATTGTGGAATACAACCACATGAGTTCTTATTAAAGAAAGTAGACAGTTATGGTCACGATCCCACAATAGAAATAAGATTCAATGGTTCAGAAATTATGGCAATATATAGGTTAGCAATATGATCTTAGATAAAATCACAGGACTCAATAATAATATTGCTATAGTAGGTGACAGTTGGGCATTTGGAGAATGGTATCCAATAGAAGGACACTCTGGTTCTTATATAGATACTGTTCCGGTTGTTTCACATCCTAGTCCGCAACAATACTTACACGAACATTTTAAAAATTTAAAAATATATCACATGGCGCAAGTGGGTGGTGAGAACAATTCTATTGCTCGTGATCTTAAAAAATATAAACAGCACTTTGATTTCGGTATAGTATATTGGACCTGTCCTAGTAGAGCATTATTAAATGAGTGGGAATTTACACAGGAAGATGTTTCTAATTTAAATTTGTTAGAATATAGTCGTCGAGTAGAAGAGTATTCCAAATCTGCATTAGAAGAATTTAACGATTGTGGCATGCCACTATTATTTGTAGGCGGGCAAGTTAGTTTACCTGACCTTAGTGATTATGATAATTGTCATGCTGTAGTTGACCGTATGACTAATTTAATAGAAGAGCCATTCTGGTCCCATAGTGAAAATAAGGCTAAACCAGGTAAGCAACATAATAAAGTTGATTGGCATAGTATTACTAGATTTAAAGAGCTAGGACACCATATAAAATTTTCAGAAGACTTTAATAAGGAAATAGAAGAAATTATATTTACTGAATATATAGATATTAAAAATAAATATGGTTTTAATCCTTATTACTTTCCTGATCAGGGACACGGTGGCAGATTCCTACATAAACCTACAAGTGCAAAACTTATAGAATATATAGAAACAAACAATATGATAAATACTATTGTTAATTAATATAATGGAGATTAATAATGCCAACAGATAGAACATATCCAGCCGCAGACGGTGTTGATACATGGTATGCAAATAAAAGTAGTGTAATATCATCTAAAGATGATGTGGTAGTAGGAACACATGTAGGCCCAGCAAGTGCAGGAGGTGTTAATCCACCGGCAAGTTTTGAAGATTATATACCTATTCATAGAATAGATAGTCCTAGTGACGGCATTAACGATGCGGCAAACTATGTCGTATATTTCCAAAAAGCAGATGAGTCGGATAACTTAGAAGTGTATAAAGCAACTGATTCAGACATATCAACATTAGTAAAACTTACTAGTGGTGCAGAGTTTGATCTAGTTGATCCAATGAAAGACGCAAGTTTTACTCAGACAGTATAGTAGTTGACACCCCAATACTTTTAGTGTATAATAGCACTTATGCTAAAAGATCTTAATGACCATTTAGAGTCCATACAGGTATTAGATGTAGAATATTTCTACGATCACTTATTGGACCTATCAAAAGAACGACAGCCTAAAACAAATGAGGACTTTAGACAGTCCGAAAATTTTGTTGATGGGTGCCAAAGTTCTTTATGGCTATGGAGTGAAACACAAAATAATAAATGGCAGTTTGATATAATAAGTGATGCACATATGGTGCAAGGCTTAGGACAAATTGTTACTGATGTATTTAGTGGCATGAGCAGTAGAGAAGTGTTGGAAACTAAATTTATAAACTTTCAGCCTTTATCTAGATTACTAACTACTCAGAGACAACGTGGTCTCCAGAGTGTTATTAATAATATACACAAAAGAGTTAAATAAAAGCAACGGAGAAATAAATGAATTTTGTACCTTATGTAATTGAAAAAACATCTAACGGCGAACGTAGTTATGATATCTATAGTAGACTTTTAAAAGAAAGAATTGTATTTCTAAATGGAGAAGTCAATGATGCAGTATCAAATAGTATATGTGCTCAGTTCTTATTCCTAGAAGCAGAAGATCCAGATGCTGATATTAATTTTTATATTAATAGTCCAGGCGGAACTGTAACGTCAGGTATGGCAATGTACGACACAATGCAGTATATCAAACCTGATGTGTCCACTATTGTAATGGGACAAGCGGCCAGCATGGGAAGTTTCCTTGCTAATGCAGGTGCGGCCGGTAAACGTTTTATGTTACCTGGTGCTAGACATATGATACACCAACCATTAGGCGGTGCAAGTGGACAAGCAAGTGATATAGAAATCCGTGCTAAAGAAATCATTAGAATTAAAAGTGAGCTTACAGAAGCATATGTTAAGCATAACACTAAAGGTAAATCTTACGAAGAATTCGAAACAGCAATGGACAGAGATAACTTTATGACTTCTCAAGAAGCATTAGACTTTGGCCTTGTAGATGAGATCATTACAAGTAGATAACAGCGTCTAGCGAGTATAAATACTTGTATGGACCAATTAAAAAATTTTAAACCAGAAACATACACACCTTCCAAAAAGAAAGTAGACGAACAAGGCTTTGATGAGGACGGAGTACTGCACGATAAATGTGGTACTGATGAATGTTGTAACAGTTGCGAGACATCAGAAAACAATAATGGCTGAATTCAGTTTTATAGAACTAACATACGATCCTTTTACAACTAAGAAAGAAGTTGTATACGAATATTTAAATAGGTTAGGCTTTACACATAGAAGTCAACATGGAATGGACTTTGTAGGGTTTTGGGCATTAAGAAGATGTATTATTATGTTAAGGGAAGACAACACGAACTTGGCTCCATCTGTAACTGGTCTCGGATTTATTGGTGATGTAGATGACATTACAAATTTAGATGCACAGTTAGATCCATCAAGTGATTTCTTTAAAGTAAAAAATCCTAATGGATTAGATACATATATTATACAGGAAAATCAGATAGGTAGAAGTTTAGAAATGTGTTATAATTCTGTAGATTCATTAACACCCTCAAAGAAACACCTACAACATATATCAGGAATAAAAATAATACATAACTCTCCTGAGATGATAGCACATTATGAGACAGTAGGCTTTACTGTAGAAAGTGATACAGAAAAGTATACCACACTTTTAAGTCCAAGTAAACGTTTTTCTATACTATGTGCTAAACACAAATCAGAAAAGGTTACGGTAATAAGTGATACTGAAGATGTGTTTCAAACTACAGCATACATGATTGCAAACGGATTTGACCTCCCTGAGTTTCCAGACGAAGAAGATTTAGATTTTGGCACTAAGTTAAATTTTAAAATTAATACATACAACTGTAAAGCATGGGGTAATGAAAATAGTTACTCTATAGAAAATATGCTAGAGAGCAATACAGTAGATTTAATTTTTAGACAACGTAAAAATTATTTAAAAATTAAGGAACATACTATTGATAGTTACTATGAATCAATCCAAAACTAAATTTGATTTATGGATGGATTGGCGCCCTAACAGAATTAAATTAAAAGACAAATTTGATTTAAGAACAGATGTAATATGTGATATGATAGGAATGTCTGCAGACGACTTTCAAGTAAAAGGAAAAGAAATAAGGTTTAGTACTAAATCTAATATGGCTTTTTTCAGGATGAATATAGATGAGTGATTATTATTTTAAAATAGACGGAATGACAAACGACAAAATACTTACAGAGATAGAAACCTTACGTAAGAAACAATTTAATGTCAAGGCCGAAACTCCTATATGGTATCAAATACAAGACATGATAGACTTTTGCACACAGGAATATCATTCAAGATCAATGAGTGACCGCCTAAAGAACGAAAAGTCTTCTGATGTTATGGACATAGGCGAGATAGATTCTGTAGACTACACGCCAGACTATTCTAAAAGAGACACTTTTGTTGAGATGGTATCTTTTTACAGTGGTGACAAAATATCTAAACAGCAAGACAAAATTAAAAAAGCAACTGATCGTATGACACAATCACTTGCGCCACAACCGATACCGGTAAAGCAAACACAGCCTATAAATAATCCTAGTAAGATAGATATAGAAATACCCAAGTTTGGAGCAACCAATGAACGAACTGATAGTAACTAAGACGATCCCAGTAAGATGCACAGTTATTGACACTGATAGTCAACAAATAAGATCACATACATATGAAATTAAGTATGGATTAAAAACAGAAGCACAGGAAGGCGAAGATTATAATACTGCATACATACATCAGAATATAAGTTTTCAAATTGCAAATGCATTTCTTTGGGACCAACTACATCAAAGTATAATATACGACTTTGATGGTAAAGAACTAGCAGAGAAAAACTTCTGTGAGTTTGATAATAACTTTATGTTTTTACCTAACCTTAGTGAAGCAACATTGATATCAGCCATACATTGTAAACTTAATGCGATTATACACGAAAGTAGTATTGTAGACGTAGTGTCGCTTAAAGATACAGTAGACGATTTAGATTATAATTTTGTTAATACAGATTTTGACTATCCTATGTTAATGGATATAAAAGATTGGTTAGGCGAATTAAGTTTTTGGGATAAGCCTTGGTGGTATAGAAGAGACTTTAGTACGTTTGATAATATTGCTCTTAGCCAAGAAGAGTTAGACGTGTGGAAAGAAACTAATTTTTCAGAGTCAACAGAAAGAATGCAAAAAGCAATTTTAGATATAGAAGCAACAGTCACAGATCAAATGAAGAATACATCAGAAGACAAAGGACAAATTATAGAAGTAGACTTTGCTAAAAAGGTTTCTAAACCTAGACTGGTTCCTAAATCACCTGAATAACACTTGACAAAAGCATGACTTTGTTTTATAATACTAATATGGAAAACTATCTTGCAGATGAGCAAACAGGTATCGAATTACTTTACAGAGGTAAGGATATTACTGACATTGCATTCTCTAATATAAATCAGTTTAATAAATTTGCAACTGAATTAGAACTGCTACCTATCTCAGATATTTCCAGTATAAGTAAAGAATTTAACATACCTTTACATTATAAAGAATTAGATGTTAGAAAATATGTCAATAAACTTGAGCACGGTGGTCCCGACCAGACAGGGAGAGTAGAAATGGAGTTAGACATGTTTGAAGAGAGGGGACTAATGCCAGTATTACAACTGCTTATCTATATTATAGACACTATGCGTAAGTATAATAAACTATGGGGTGTAGGCAGAGGTAGTTCAGTTTCCAGTTATGTACTCTATTTATTGGGTGTACATAAGGTCGATAGTTATAAATACAACTTGGATATAAAGGAATTCTTAAAATAATGGTACAACGTAAAACAAACAACGGACAAATAATAGACTTAGATAGTTTATTTGCACAGCAGGGCGAGGTTCCTGCAGTTGGGAATACCGGTACTGATGCAGAAGGCAATGTAAGAGACTCTCAATCAGGAGAAATTACAGAGAAATCAGAAGATAGAGTAAGGGCATACTATCAAGATAATCCCAGAAGCAGTACTGAACAAGTGAGTCTTAAAGGCCCGGTACCAGACAGTGGCGGCAATCTAAAGCCTGATCCTGTACAAGAGCCTAAAACAGCAAAGACACAAAAAGAAAATGTAAGGACATCTAAACCAAACACACAAAAGCAACCAGAACCACAGGCACCAAAAGGTGAGAGTTTTGATGAGCAAGAGCCACTAGGCTTCAAAGAAGTTCAACTCCCAAACGGTGACATCGATATGGTTCCATACTACACAGAGGACGATGCACCAAATGACGAGACTAAAGGCTTATAGAGACAACATACTAGCAATAAACGGCGACTTCGGAGACAAGACCACTAATGCTGGAATCATTGTTAAATCATCAATAGGAAAAGAAGAAGGCACGGTACCAAGATGGTTCCAGGTATTCGACGTCGGGCCTGAAATAGATTGGTTAGAAGAAGGCCAATGGGTTTATGTAGAATACGGAAGATGGACTGAAGGATTTAAAGTGCCTGATGATAGACTAGAAGAAGGACAAAAGGTTTGGAAACTAGATCCTAAAGGATGCCTAGCAGTATCAGATGATAAACCAGACGATCAATTAAATTTAAAATCCGCAAACGGTATCGAGTTTGCAAGAAAACAAACACTATAATGCCGTACATAGAAAAAACAGGTGTTAAATCAATTAAACAACAACTGTACCAATGGTTTCACGTTATGACAGATCCACGTATAGATGGGTTCAATGGCTTTGCATGTAAACAAAAGATATATGAGATTAGAGAAGAATGCAATCGCCTATTGGAACAAGAAGAATGCCCAACATACGCAGGTGAAGATGAATACTTAGGTGAACTAAGAGAAAAACGTGCGGTAGCAAAACTGCAAGGCACTGATAAAGGTGTGCCATATGTCTCTTAAACTAGGAATAGTAGGACATGGCTTTGTAGGTTCCTCGGTTTCAAATGGATTTGATATTGATACCGAACAATTTATAATAGACACCAAACAAAATAATAATACACTTAGTGATTTAGTTAATGACTTTGATCCCTCAATTACTTTTATATGTGTTCCCACACCTCAACAAGATACGCACCTTGACGTAGATGTAAGTATTGCAAGGACAACATTACAAAGTTTATCTGATTTAAAGTACAAAGGTATAGTTGTAATTAAAAGTACAATCACTCCTCATCATCTTACGCAATTTAAAAAGGACTTTAAATTAAAGATAGTTTATAACCCAGAGTTTCTCACAGAAGCAAACAGTTTCCAAGACTTTATAAACCCTAACATGCAGGTGCTAGGCGGCAAGTGGAGAGATTGTGATACCGTAGAGAAGGCATATGTTAGGCATAGTTCTGTTAAAACTGTTCCAACATTTAAAGTAGATCTAATTACTGCAAGTTTAATCAAATATACAATCAATAGTTGGCTCGCAACTAAAGTTATATGGTTTAATCAATTAAAGGACCTATTCGATGAAAGCGGAGCAAGAACATCTTGGGAGCAATTTACCACTATGCTAAATGAAGATCCTCGTATGGGAGACAGTCATATGCAGGTCCCTGGTCCAGATGGACAGCCTGGATTTGGTGGACATTGTTTTCCTAAAGATACAAAGGCGTTACTATACTATAGTAAATTAAAATCTAAAAAATTAAAAGTACTGGAAGATATTATAAAATACAATACAGAATATAGAAATGATTAATTGTATTTTTCATAAATGTTTCTCTGAAAGAAATATTACTGAGGACAAGTACAAAGGTAATAATTTCGACCATACCATTAAAGCACTAAAGTACATTAAAGATTATAAGTGTCCTATAGATTCCTCTTATCAAATACCTACAGATTATACTGTAAGTATATGTGATAGTTACAGTGAAGTAAACTTACAGCCAGGTAAACTTAATATTATTTTTGTACCTTTAAATGTAGCATTACTCAGAATGTTAGATGAAACAGAACCCGACTACCTGGAAAAATTATACAGGCTTAATGATAGAAAGAATGTTGAATTAGTATTTGATTATAATAATGAAAGTCTATTACCTGGTAGGTTTGGTAACAATAGTGATGATGCATGGCTTAGTAAAATAGAGTATAAACATTTCCATTGCTCAACGTTAGGCTGGAGTCATACGGATAAGTTTGTAGACCCAATAGGATTTAAAAGTGTTACTGGTAGTTTAGCATATCATACTTTTTGGTTCCTTAGAACATTAAGAACACATGAGAGTGATTATTTAAAAGATCCTAAAACTATTTTTACATACAAAGGAAAAAGCGGACCGTTTAGATATTATTGTCCTAACAACGAGTTCAGAGCATCACGAGCCAAAATGATTGTGCATCTATACGAACGAGGCATGTTAAGAGATACAGAATGGAACATGAATAGTTTTAAAGACTGGGATAGAAAATCATCTGCAGAACGACAGGTCATGTTACAAGAAGAAGACACTAGAAAATATTTAGATTACTTTGGTTCCACACCTAAGTATAATAGTTATCCATGGAACTATTCTTTTAATTTTACTAAACAGGATATAAGGACACAAAGGAATAAATTAAACTTTACACAAACACCTCATACAAGTTTCCCTCAAAGTTTAATACACAAATCATATATCTATATTGCAAACGAAACCTTTTCAGTAATGGACCCAGACAACCCTTATGATTTCTCTCACAATGATTTTACAGAAAAAACATGTAAGGGATTTGTGTTTGGAATGCCTATGTTCATAAATGGCTTGCCTCATGTACATAGAGCAAATGAAAAATTAGGGTTTGATATGTTTAGAGATTACTGGACTAGTCCTTTTGATTCAGAAACAGATTTAGACAAACGAATGACAGGTCTAGTAGATACCCTATATAGTTTCCCTGAGTCCGCTACACCAGACATAATAGATAGGTTAAGACATAATAAAAATTTGTTTGTTAGTAAAAAACATCTGTGGACTATACAATCAGATTTATTTACAAAATTATTATCACAAATGTCTTGACATTGGGTGCAAAAGATTGTATAATAATACACATGAAAAAAGATAAAGTAATAACAGGAACATTTACAAAATCAGCAAGAGTCATTAGTGATTATGCAAATGATTTAATTTTTGAACAACCAAGAGAAAATTTGCTAAAACAGGAATTTGTATCTTACGAATACTCAGAACACGGTCTCAAAAAGACAACGATTTATCGCAAGTTCAATAGAGATGGTGGCTATCACGATAGTTCTTCTGTAGAGATTATTGGTAGATGATAAAATGTTCTAGTTGCGGTAAGCAATTAATCATTGGCGAGATAAAATATCATACTGCTGATCAGGCTCATGCATTTTGCGATGCATATTGTAGCAATGACTGGTACAGTAAAAATAAAGAGGAAGTCCAAGATGACTGATGAACAAATGGTGGAACTTCTCAATCGCATGGACGATGTCTTTTCAGACTATATTGCAGAAGAAGTAGATCCTGTAATGGTTGCTAGTGTTATATTTGCAGTAGCGATCAAACAATTAAAAATGCATTTGACTGATACTGACTTTACTGCTATAATAGATGAGATACGAAATACTGATATCAACGAACTGATTGTTGACGTTCAACAAGAAGTAGATAAAAAGAAGGTAATACATTGAAAGAACTTTGGACAGAAAAATACAGACCCTCCAGCATAGGTACCTATGTGTTTAGAGACGAGGGTCAACGCCAGCAGGTAAGTGGCTGGGTACAAGAAGGGGCACTTCCACACTTGCTATTTAGTGGTGCCCCTGGAACAGGTAAGACTACTTTAGCAAAGGTTCTTCTTAATGAGTTAGAAGTCAATGATATGGACATACTGGAAATAAATGCTAGTAACGAAAATAACGTTGATACTATTCGTAATAAGATCACAAACTTTAGTAGCACTATGCCTTTTGGTGATTTAAAATATGTGTTGCTAGATGAGGCAGATTATATTACTCCTAATGGCCAGGCGGCTTTACGTGGAGTTATGGAAATGTATCACACTAGTTGTAGATTTATATTAACGTGTAACTACCCACAACGTATTATTCCTGCATTACATAGCAGATGTCAAGGCTTTCATATAGAGAGGTTAGACATACAAGAGTTTACAGCCAGACTGGCAACCATATGTATTGAAGAAGGAGTTGAAGTAGATTTAGAAACACTTGACACTTATGTACAAGCAAGTTATCCTGACTTGCGTAAAAGTATTAACTTAGTTCAACAAAATGTTGTTGATGGTAAATTGCAGAGACCACAAGACGGAGATGGGTCCACAAGTGATTGGATGTTGTCTGCTATAGAATTATTTAAGTCGGCACAATACAAAGATGCTAGGACTTTAATTTGTAGTCAAGCAAGGCCAGAAGAGTATGATGATGTATATAAATTTATGTATCGTAACTTAGAACTTTGGGGAACAACAGACTTACAACAAGATCAAGCAGTTGTAATCATAAGGAACGGCATGGCTAAAAGCAGTCTATGTGCAGATCCTGAAATAAATCTTAGTGCAACACTAATTGAATTACAATTAAATTCTGCTTAGAAGTTAAATAGTAGTATGAAATTTGTTTTGCTAACAGACTTAGGCAAGAAGCCTACACGAGCAGGACTACTGAATAATAACAGTAGGAGTTCCGGCAGTCTGCATATTGTAAGCGAAGCAAGAGACTTTGGTGCAGAAGCAACTGGCATAGACTATTGGCGTAGTTGGCCTTATGAATTAATACTAGAATCTATACTGTCATACTTTAACGATGATGCAGAACCTTGGTTAGCACTCAGCGGAAGTATAGATGGCAGTAGCACAGATGATTTTAAGAAACTTGTAGATGATGTAAAGAAACAGTTACCTCAAGTTAAAATTATGCTAGGTGGCTATAGAGTTCCAGTTGGCACTAAAGATTGGGTTGACATTGCATTCATAGGTAGAAGCACAAACTTATTTAGGAAATGGTTAAACAAAGAGCCACTTGATGAATATGTTATGTCTACAGAACCTCTAACATTAAAAAATCCATATGGTGAAATATTAGAAAAGCCAGTAAGTCCTATTGTTGTTCCAGAAGATTTTGTATCTAGTAAAGAAATAATAGTTGTAGAAACAGCACTAGGATGTAAGTTTGATTGTAGTTTTTGTGGCTATGACTTTAGAAACACTAAAAAGCCTACACTAATAGATGAGGAATTATTGTATAAC